>TARA_B100001057_G_scaffold8332_2_pt1 | contig 23175 bp, 14 predicted proteins | sample TARA_B100001057 | Tara Oceans TARA_B100001057 (sample SAMEA2621839) | marine metagenome | biome: marine biome (ENVO:00000447); feature: surface water layer (ENVO:00002042); material: "saline water (ENVO:00002010), including plankton (ENVO:xxxxxxxx)" | depth 5 m
CTGTGTGGTTACAATAAAACTACTGCCAGGTACTAATCCGTGTGCATTTGGAAAGTCTATCTCTAGTGTTGCTAACGCTTCGAAACTGATGCTTGAACTAGCTGCAATTTGTGCAGACGTTTGTTCTGTCATACTAAATGTACATAATAAATTTAAAATATCTGCTTGTGCAGGCTGTCCTGATACAACATCAAAACTAGAAAAATTTCCGTTTGTTGAAACTAATGTAAGATCATTTGCAGGAGTTACACCGCCTAGTAAGTTACCAGGAACAACAACTTTATCTCCTGTAACATAATTTGAACCATTATTAAAACTTATGCTTTCGTATATTCCTGTTGAGTCTTGTGATGTTCTTGTCACATTAAACAATGCACTATTACCGCTTGGTGATCTATTACTAGCTCCTACAGAAGTTGCACTAAATGCACCTTGTGATGCAGTACCTGATATACTTACAGAAGTTACTTCACCTCTTGCGGTTGAATCATCTGATACAACACCAGTTACTGTAATTGTTAAATCATTAGCAGGTGATAAACCTGACAAGTCTGTGCCTAAAATTGTAAATGTCTGATTTAATCCATAATTAGAACCGCCATCACCTGGACTATCAAAGTCAATACTGTAAGTGCCTCCGGTTGAAGTTATATCTGCAATAAAGCCCGACCCTATCAATTTCGTTCCTGATTGACTAGTAAATTGTGCAGAATTAGCTGCGGTGCCAGATGGTGAAAATGATGTTATTGCACCAGTACCAGGTTGCACACCGAGGATTTTAACTACACAATCATTAGCTGGGGTACTACCTCCTAGAATATTTCCTGGTACTGTAATTGTTTCGCCTGGTTGAAAACTATCGCCACCAACTAAATTTACCAAACCGTATGTGGTTCCATTAGTTCTAATTGTGAAACTTGCATTTTGTCCTACACCATTACTAATTGTAAATACCTGAAAGGTTAAATTGGCTGCTCCGCCACCGCCTAAATCACTGTCTTGAACAGTAATTGTATCAAAACCCACGTTTGCCGATCCTAGTGTTTTTATAGTTGGTGAACCAACAATAGCACCAGCAGCATTAATAGTAATATCAAATGTTCCTACAACAGCTGATCCATTACTCGACGTACCACTTATGTCAGTATATGTACCTGCTGTTCTTAACGGATCAGCTGCTGAATAATTGTAAAAAGATAAATGTCCTCCTGGTGGAGAAATAATCATTTCAGTGCTGTCGTCTGTGATGTTGAAGTCATTAATTGCATCAGGTGCAGTACCTGTTTGAGTAGTACCTGTTATTCCACCAGTACCATTTACACTAGAAACTGTTATTACAAGGTCATGTGTACCATCAACTCCATTTGTTCCAAATGTCGAACCTAGGATAATTATTCTGTCATTTACTATATAATCAGCACCAGGTGCTGTAATTGTTACTGCTTGGAATGTATTGTTAGTAAAGTCAACAGTAAATGTTGCTCCGCCGCCTGCTCCGCCATTAGTTGTTGGTGTTAATCCATTGAATGTTGCATCACCATCGAAAGGCGTACCTGACACTATAGATAAAGATGTAACTCCTCCTACAGCATCAACACTTTGTACTTTTAAAATTAAATCGTTAGCAGGACTCGAACCACTTAGATTATTACCTACAATCTTAACAACATCATCTTTCTCATAATTTTGTCCCGGAGTTGTAATAGATCCTACGCTATATGCTGTACCATTAGAACTTATTTCAACTTGTAAATTTGCTCCTGATGGAGTATAGTTATTTGCTTGTACTCCGCTATATGCTGCAGTATTTGCTGTTAAAGGCGCTGTCAACGCACTTGATAACGTAATAACATTTGTACCTTGGTCAACTGTTTCAACATAAGTTGCAATACCATCACCTCTATCAAATGCCAAGTTTGGTACTACACCAGTTGCGTCTATTAGTGTTATAGATTGTGCACCTATTATAGTATCTAAAGCGATATCTGGAGTTAAAAAAGAACCTCCACCAGCTGAATTATCAATTACTGCTGTTGTCTGTGAACCTACTGGTATAGAAGCATTTACCAAAGGAGCACCAATTGTTGGTGATGTGCCATCATATGGTATACGTGTTTCACCCGATGGTACTATAACTTCTGCTGTTAATGTTCCAGATGCGCCTTGTGATACGACTGTGAATCCTTGAATAGCAACTGCGGCTTGTGGGCTACCTATTGCTGCACCTGTATAAAAACCTGCTTTTCTTAATTGGGTATAATTTGTATAAAGAACTTGCCCGTTTGTACTTCCTACTTTTGCTTTAGCAAAATATGTAAAAGTAGTTGTAGTTGGTACTTGGTATATAATAAATGAACCTTCAGCTCTGGCAGCTCCTGCAATAGAGTTTTCTAGTGCCTTAATAGTTATAGGATCGCCTTCAATAAAACCGTGTGGAGAAACTGTTGTAACTGTTATTAAACTTTGACCTACACCCGAAGTCCCTGCACTAGCATCTGTTACGACTGATTGTACATCTGTTGTTGTACCAGGAACTTCATATATACTAGGATAACCTCTGAGTGTGCCTATAGCTGACCATTTAGTTGGTTGTAAGCCATATTCAAAGTCAGCATCAAGCATAGCCAGTGGTGATGCATGACGCATACGTTCAATAGCATCCGTACCAAAGTCATATGGTCTAACAGCAAGTTCTGGAGATTCCTTAAATATTTGTAAATCATCATTTGCAGTATGTGCTGACGTGTCTTTGTTAAGTATTAATGTTGATACAGCATCTGTAATTTGTAAAAATTTTGGAAAATCTGTATCTGCCGAATATTGGTCTTGTGTAATTAAACCGCCAAGTTCGTTGTTAGAAAAATTAAATATAACTTCATTTGTAGTAGAATTTGTAATTAATAATAAATCTTGTAGCTCGCATCTACCTTGAAATTTAATTGTACCTGCACCGGTAGGAACATGCGTAGGTAACGCAGATAAGCCTGTAGTAATTACATTTATAATTATGTTAGATAATTCTGTTATGCGAGCAGTAACTCCTGATTCAGTTGTTTTACTGTTATCAATAACTTGGCTCACTGCACTTAAACTTGTATGAGCAGAATTTGTTAAAATAAAATTGTTAATTATATTTCTTACTTCTGTATGATAATTAATTTCTGCTTGTCTCGTACCTGAGATTTGTGCAGTGGCTCCGTCCCAAAAGAATCTTGCGTTTTTGCTTGTTTCTTGGTTTCCGCCATATCTTAAATCATGTATATATGCATCTATAATAAGTCCTACATCTTTTTGTGTTTTTGTAATATCAAAAGTATAGCCTGAAAACCCAGTAGCGCCAGCATTTACTTGGGCTGTTATGTATGCAGTAGCTTCTGCCTGTAGGTATGCTTTGTTGCTGTTTAGTAAACTATGTCCATTAGGATACAGATTTGCAGTCCTACTCATGCCTGGTTTAAAAACGTAATCTTTTATCTGTGTCTTTGCCATCTGTTATGTCCCAAGTGCTATAGCTAAAGCTGATACTGTTTCATCTACATATTTTTTGTTGGTAGCTGATGTAGCAGTTGTTGGTGAGTTTGCTACTGTAGCTGATGTAAAAGCCGCTGTTGACGGTGTAGTTGCTCCTATAGTTGTGTTGTTTATTGTAGTATTATTTATTGGTCCTACTATATTTCCTGTTGTAGCATCTACCAACAAAGTAGTATCATTTGCATATACTGATCCTGTAAGATCACCAGTGATACCACCTAAGGCGTTAATAGTACCTCCAAAATTAGATTGTAATCCTACACCTAGGCCTCCGGCAACTGTTAATGCTCCAGTGTTTGCTGAATTGCTATTATTTGTACTTTTGACAGCCACAGTTGTAAATGATCCAATTGCATCTCCTACACTAATTGTGCCTGTAATAGATCCTGATAAATTTCTATATGTAATATTGTCTGGTGCTGTGGAACTAACTGCAAAAACTAATCTGCCTGAAGTTTTACCTAATGCAGTTGATCCTATTCCACCATCTGAATGTGTAAGTCCTGTGTGGTATTGATCCGTACCATTGTAAAAATAAAGCCCATTTGTTAAAGAAGATAAGTCAATTATATACGACTCTCCCCTAAACATTGTAATATTTGCACTCTCGCCACCGGGTGTCCAAATATATGCTGTATTTGATCCGTTTTCTGTGATTGTAAAATTTGCTGGAGTAGCTAGATCGAAAGTTTCTGATCCTTGTGTTTCTACAAGCGATCTAGCAGTAATATTACCTAGAGCGTCAACAGTAAATCCAGTACTTTTAAATCCGTATGCTGATTCTAACGCTTTATTTGTAACTGTTGGCATATTTCAATAATCCTTTTGGCTTTAACATATTTATCCATAACCTAATGTTAGATAACTTGAGGATTTTGATTCTGATAATACTGAGCAGTATAAATTATTTTAGATCCTTCTTTTGATGTGGTAGGATTCACTATTATATCTACATAACTTTGGTTAACTGTAGCTGAAACATCTATTAAATTTGTGCCTAGGTTGTTTCTAGCATATACTATTACACTTGCTTCGTCTAAACTAGCAGTTACTAATACCTTAATTATTTCTTTGTTATCTTTGTCATAATCAGCTGATATAGTATATTCTGCACTTGAAAAGTCAGATACATGGAATCTATCAATTAAAGTATCTGTATATGCTTGTTTCCAAGGACCGTTATAAGACACGGAGCCTGTAAGTAACACACTATCCTTTAATCCTTTGCTGAAAAATTTATCCAATTTAAACATTATACAATATTTATTCGTTTTCTATTTTAAATAAATGATTGTATTCTGGTAGATATAAGTATTCAATTTTACTATCTTTTAAGGTCCTTAAAGCATCATCTAGTGTTTCGACCAAAGGTTCACCTCCTAGATTAAAGCTAGTATTGAAAATTATAGGACAACCTGTTTTTTCTTTAAATGTTTTGATTAGATCATAATAATGTTTGTTTTGTTTTTCGTTCACTGTTTGTATTCTGCATGTTCCATCAACATGTATAATAGCAGGAATTTTTTCTTCAACTCCTGGCTGACAGTTAACAGCATACATCATTGTAGGAGAACTTTCCATACCTCTCAAATCAAACCATTCATGCACATCTTCTTCTAAGATAGTTCCTGCAAAAGGTCTGAAGTATTCTCTGCGTTTTACTTCATTTACATGATCTTTGCCTTTAGGATCTGTTGGATCATACAGTAATGATCTATTACCTAAAGCTCTTGGACCATTTTCGCTTCTACCTTGGAATATTGCAACAATATTTTTATCTGTAATCAAATCAACTACATCTGCGTGTGTAACATTTTCTTTTACTTCTGCTTGATATGTTTTACCAATCGACTTTAATTGTTGTAATGTAAAATCGTAAGCTGGTCCTAAATAAAGATTATCGCCTGCCCTATCTTTGTCTTTTTGATAATAATACACGTTCTGTGTAAGTTCGTGATATAAAATTAAGGCTGCTCCCATAGCTGTACCAGCATCATTGCTAACAGGTTCGACATAAATGTTTAAATCTAAATCTTCTAGGTCTTTTAAGTAATGATAATTTGCAACACAATTTAAACCATAACCTCCACTTACTACAACATTTTTATTTCCTGATAGCTCAACTGCTTTTCTTATTAAATTACTAGCCTGTTGTTGTGTTTCTATTTGGCAAGCATAAGCAAGATCTCTTCTATTCTTTAAAATTGTTAAATCTACTTCGTCACCTTCTGGAGTTCCATTATCAACTGAGTCTGCACTCAGTTCATTGTAAAATTTATCATTTACTAATGCCGCATTAGGATATGTAGGAATTATTAAGTTTCTATTTGACAAGGGAACTTTGCCTTGGTCATCAAACAGAGTAGGAATATTATTGTTAGGCTTGCCGTATGGGAATAGTCCCATAGTTTTTCCTGCTTCAATTGCTGTAAAGCCACAATACTGTGTAACTGCTTCATAAACTTTTACAATACCAGCTCTATCACTGATTGTAATATCAAATTCAGTTTTATCAGCGTTTTGTGCTTTTACATAGTCTACTACGTTGGGACCTCTTGTGCCTACGTGCTTTTGTATTGTACCGAAATCAGCAGGATAATTACAATTAAAAATAGTTTCTGTTTCAAATCCAAAAGTTTGCTCTCTGCTAATTTCCATAGGAATAAAAGTTCCAGCGCCATCAATTACCACTGCTACTGCATCTGTAAACCCGCTACGGTAAAATGCACAACCTGCGTGTAACTTATGATGTTCCATTGCAACATCTATTACTTGTGGATGAGGTTGCTTTCTGGCATGTCTATCAATAAGTCCAAGTTTTCTACATAATCCTGTGTATGCATCGTCCATAGAAAATTCTAAGGTTGGTCCTGTTTGATCTAAAGGTTGGGTATGAGCAACTACTAAGTAATCAAGTTTATCTGTGTAATCTAAAATTTTTACTATGGAAGCTAGAGGCCCGCCATCATATTTTGATCTGCTTAATCTTTCCTCTTCTATAGAAAATACCACTTCTCCGTCTTTTAATAAACAAACACCTGCATTGTGTCCTCTTGCAATACCTGCAATCCATTTTGAATTATTTTTGTTGCTCATCGTCTTCCTTCGGTTCTGGTTTACCTAAAACTCTATCAATAATATAGTTATGAATGTCTGAAGTCATTGTCATTAAATGTTCGTTGTGTCTTGATGTAGTTTCATCAGGCATGATTCTGATTGGGTCATATACCCTTTCTTTCATTCCTAAATCAATAATGTTAAAGTAATCACAATCTGGATAAGATACGTTGATTGGATATGTTGGTCCAAGTACTACAGTTGACGGAGTGTCTACCATGTAAGATAAATGTTGTCCTACACTATCACAGCCTACAAAGTGATTTGCAAATTTAATAGCCGCTGTCCAATTTCTCAATGCAACTTGTTCTGGCATTGCTACATCATCAGTAAACTTATCTTTACTAAAGTCAAATCCCATTTCAGCCATTGTTACAACAGCAAAATCATTTTCTTGCAGTTTTCTAATTAATGCCTTAAGATCTTTAAATTCTATACTTCTGCCGGTGTTATCTACAAACGAACCATCTACATGTTGAATTGCTCTACCAAAAGGTTGTATTATTACTACTTTATCTTTTTTTAATTTTTCTTTGACTTGATTTATAATTTGTCTACCGGTTAGTATTTCTTCTTTAGAAAGAAACATTCTTGGTTTGTCTAGTTTTCTTAAACCTTTATTGTTTATTGCAATGTCATATCCTTGAGCAAGACTTGCTTGTTGATTGTAATATTCCCATATTCTATATGGTTCTGGAGATACAATATCTCTATCTTTTAATTTTTCTTGAAATAAATTTTTATGCCAATTATCATATGCACGATGGTCAAGATCTGGATGTCCTTTAAATGCATCTGTGCCGCCTTCGCATACAATAACAAAATCGTCATCATCTGATTCTTTTGCGTATAATTCGAAAGCCGGTATTGAACTTACTACTCTACCGTAGCCACCGTTCACAAAAAAAGCCTTTGATCTCATCTATAATTCCTTTTTAGGTTTGTAGTAAACATTGTACTACTACTTATAGGTTGAGACCAAAGGCTGTACTTAATTATGGTTTAGATTTATTCCCAGGTAAAGCTAATTTGTTTATGTGGAATTTTCCAAGCATCAATGCTTGCATAGTTAGTCCTTACAGATTTTAACCATGTTGCGATTGTTTGCATTTCTGTTTTTTGATCAGATGTAAACTCGTCAGCTTTATCAGTAATTGCTGCTTCGATTCTAGCTGCTTCGGCATCATAACCATCAAACAAAGCTGATTTATCTATAGGATGAGCCAAATATGGAGGCATTGTAAATTTGCCTGTGCCTGAATTATATTTTACTGGTGTCGAACCATCATGTATACTCTGCACAAAGTTTTGTGTATTATAGGAGTATTCATAGTTCTCATCATCACCTGGTGTTGTAAATTTGTAATCTGCTATACCACCTGTAGCATCTTTTGCTGGTATTGTATCGTCGCCAAGCAAATATGCTGCTACTTCTGGATTATCATTAGCGTCAAGTATGTGAAAAGTATGTGGACCATTCATTGTACTATCATCATGTTTGTGATCAGGTAATTGGTTATCCAGTACATCCTTACTGTCATCACTGCTTTCTATTGTAAATAAATTTCCATCTTTGTCAACACTAAAGATGTGGTAACGTATACCTCTCCAAGTAACATCTACTGTGTTTCCGTCGGTCACAGAAGGGTTCCATGGTTCATTTGGATACGTGTATGTAAAAGTTTTTGTAATCATATCTGTTTCCTTAATTAAGTACCTTTCGTATTATTATTTATCATAAACCACTGTTGTATTACTGATCATGACTCTCTATAGCACCTCTGTATTTAATCCTAACAATACTGTTTCCACCGGAAAATCCATGTGTTCTAACACTACTACAAGCAAAAGTAGATGGTGCTGGCATAGCTGGTCTCCACCACGATTGGCAACCCGTAAATTCATAACATTCGCACATTTTATTACCACTCCAACAACTTGTTGGTCTACCACCTCTTGTTGGTCCTCTATCCAATCCTTGAACAGCATGATCCATACTTTGGAATGGAGATCCTGCGTAAGTATACATGTCGTTCCAAGTATGATTAACTTGCATTTCTGCTCCGCATGTTGCATATAACATAGGTGGTGTATGGATAATCTGTCTGTGACAGGGCCAACAACATGGGTTACAATGTCCATAGAAATGACAAGCTATTCTGTTAACATCTCCAGGACAGCAAACAATATTTTTAAAATATGAAGTTCCTGCTCCGCCAATATATGCTTGAGGTAAACTACTTGTAGTAGGCCAGTTATTTCCTGATCCTAAGTTACATACTATTCCACAACCCGCACCAGTAGCGTTACCGTCTAGGTCAAATCCTGGTGTAATACATGCACCATTTGATCCCAAACAGCACATCATTGAACCATCGTTAATACACATACTTCTGCCGCCATATCCGTTTTGAGCACAGATACACGCACACGTATATGTACAAGCTGGTACATTTCCTGGGCATATCGTAACACATGCAGATCCAGTGTTACCACCACACATACAGTTGCCTCCTGAATTACAAGAACGACCTCCATAAATCCAAATATAACCATTAGCAGTCATAGGTGTTGTAATTCTCATATAGGCACCCGGATTACCTCCTACGCCTGCACCACAACAACACAAACAAGCACTACCTCTACCGCCTGCACCCCAAATTTCTATTTCTAAGTCAACAACTTTGTTTGAATCACAAGTAATTTGACAGCCATACCATTTTGCACAGTGAGGGTACTCATTGAAGTTTCCAGGAGTAAATCCCCAGATTCTTCCGTATTCTAAATTAGTTTCTTTGAAGCCAGTTGTTAAAAGCTCTCTTGAATTTAATAATGATTTTAATGTAGCCATATTTTTTTATTCCTAATTAAGTCGCCTTATATAAAATTCTAACATATCCAAGGCCTCCTCTAGAGCCAACGTCTCTAACGTCTGGACAACCCATTGCCATAGTAGCGCCTTGTCCTGGTGGTACAAAAGGCACACAACCTATTGCTTCATAACAAGCACAAATTTTAGCTGAATTCCAACAACTACCTGTGCTTGGATGCATTGGTGAAATATTTCTTGCAACAGCGCCTTTGGCATTCATTTGAGGTGCTCGCCAGTTTCCTGATTGTGCTTGACCTGGCATGTTTCCATCGTCCCCTGCATGCATTGATGTTGCTTGATATCCGCCTGACACGTATTGTCCATGGGGTATAGCATTTGATGCTTGTATATAATCTGTGTTTGAGCTGGTGTCGCAAGTCCATTGTCCATTACAGGAATATGTACCTGGGCAGTTGATATCACCTCCATATGCTGTTGCTACTGCATATGTGTTTCTACATCCACATACAATTCCGCAACCAACACTTAGTCCACAGCCTTGATAAGCTGCGAAACAACAGTTCTGTAAACAACACATAGCAGATGTACTTGTTCTACATCCTGTAAATCCGCCGTTACCACCTTGAGCACACATACAACTACATGTACTAGCTGTACCTAAACATATTGACACACAAGTTGCCTCTGAACATCCTGGATAACAAAATGAAGCGTTTGGCATACATGGATGACCTGTGTTACCACAAACATATCCATTAGCAGTCATAGTTACTGTTTTCTTAGCGTATGAACCTGATTGTCCACCTACGCTGAAGTTACAACAACATTGACACCCTGTTGAACCGCCTGCTCCCCAAATCTCAATTAGTGCAGTACCTGCACCTGGTGAATACCAAGCAAAACAATTAGTAAAACATCCAAATTGTCTTGCAGAGCAAAAAACGTAGATTTCGCCGTCTTCTAAATTACTTTCGTCAATTGGATAACTTTTTGACAGTCTTTCAGTTATTAATGTGTCTAGTGTTGCCATTTTCTAATCCTTATCACGTTGCCGCTCTCCATAAAATTCTTACTGCACCGTGTCCACCGCGTTGACCTTGGTCTCTAACGCTGTTACACGTCATAGACGGAACTCCGCCGTGTCCTCTTGGTGCTGTTGATTGGCAGCCGTTGTTTTCATAACATCCGCACAGTCGACTAAAGTAACAAAATTGATTGGTACTCCATCCGTTGGAAGGTGATCTCTTCATTCCTTCTAGTGCATAGCTATGATAATGATGATATCCAGCCGTACCACCTATTGCTATCTGACTGTCATTGTCTCCTGAGAAGTTTACCATACCTCCACCTGTAGCGTGTGTACCTGCTGGAACTCTCACATGATATTGTACATAACAGTGATTAGCACTATCACAATTATAAAAACTTGTACAACTAATTCCGCCTGGGCAGTTGATATCGCCTCCGTATGCGTTAGCTATCGTTCCTGCCACTGTACCGTCGGTCCTTGTATTACATGCTAGTCCGCAACCTCCACCCCAAGCTGAACCAGCTGGATTTGTCATTGCTGTTGTACAGAAACTACCGTCTGCTACAAAACAACAAAATGAGCTTGCACTTGGAGCACACATAGTTGTGCCGCCTTCGCCACCTTGGGCACATAAACATCCACATATTGTGTTATCACTGGCTGCGCCGAAGTAACAAACACATGTGCCTGTACTTCTGCCTCTGTAACACATTGAGTCAGCGTTGCCGCATGAGCTACCTACGCATCCACAAACTTTTGAATTCGCATCTACTAAAAAACATTTTACAACGTATGCTCCTGGATTGCCCGGAACACCCTGACCACAACAACACATTTTACCGCCAGAACCACCTGCACCCCAAATTTCAACTCTTAAACAACCGTTACCTGGTGACTTATATGTAAATTTGTGACATTGGCTGTGTTCTGATGCTGGTGTCCAGTAGAATAGTCTTCCTGTTTCAAGATTCTCTTCTTGACCCACGTAAGCTGGATTTCTACCTTCTATTATCGATTGTAACGTTGCCATTTAAATTTTCTCCGTTTAGTTACTTGTAAGAACCCAGCCATAAGTTGCATTTGTATAAGTCAAAGTAATCACAGCGTTAGCTACGTTAATAGTCAAATCTTCTGCTGTACCTTGTATGTTATTACTGTTGCGTCCTACGGTGATATTATTACTTGCCGCTTGTCCTGCTATGTCGTAAATCTGTACCACGTCACCTGCCATTGTATCTGCTGCTGCCGGTAGGGTGATTGTAAAAGCACCACCTGATGCGTCTGCTAAGATACGATCATTAACTAGAGCTTGGTAGGTTGTAGTAATAGACCTTACGGTTGAAGCCTGACCTGGAGTTGCATTAATATATCTTCCCATTTTATAATTCCTTTGTCATTGTATTTATGCCGCTGTCTCAATTCCAAACGCTACTGCACTTACGTTAGCAACATTTGTGTAGACAACTAATAGTTTTCCGGCTTGCATAACAATACCAGTTCTTTCTAGTAACGCCTTTGGTGTAAGTTCTGTATCAAATTCGATGAACTCACCGTTTGTCGGCGTACTAGCATCTGCTATCGCTAATCTTACGAAGCACGAGCTGTTACCTCTGTTTAGCATATTGATGCTTACTACAGCAAATGTAGACGCCGGACAGGTATATACAGTTGTATATGTACCTGCTGCTACATCGCTTGCTCCTAATCTTCCACTTGCCATTTTATTTCTCCATGTTTATTGTTGTAGATAGTAGTTCATTGCCAACGGATGTCCGTCAACACCTTTTGCAAAGTTTACTTTCTGTAATGTATTTATTGCAACATTAGTGGTTGTAGTAATTGTACTACCAGTAATTTGTACCACCCCTGCTGTAATGCTGTTTACATTTAGCTCACCCTGTCCTCCACCTATTTGACTAGTAATATATGTTTTAATAGCTTTTTGTGTAGGAACGATATTATCGCTGTCTGCGGTAAATGTTCCATCAGTAGAGAATTCTGTAATTGTTGCACCGGTGCCGCCTAATTCAACGGATCCTAGTTCCAACTGGTTTAATCCTGATATGTTAAATGCATCGGCATTCAGAGTTGCAATACCTGTTGATTGTTCAATACTAAACAAGTCACCAACTCTAAAGTTACCATCTTGATCTGTAGATGTAAAGAACACTCTACCACCACCAAAGTTATTTGTTTCTTTAGTTTGATCAGGATTTACATTTGGTGTTCCTGGATAGTTTGTATCAGAAAAATCACCTGTTCCTATATCAAGATAATCATGTCCAGTCAATCTTGCTTGACTGTATCTAATTGTAACTGTTGTAGCTTCACCATGTTCTGGCGCTTCTGTAACTGTAATATCAGGACTTACTTGAAATGTTGCTGCATATGGTCCACTGCCTGTTAAGTTTGTAGTCTTGACAAGTTTAAACCATTTACCTGCAATTCCTGCAAATGCAACGTTTGCTCCGGCTTGTGGTGCTGATGCTAATCCTGCAATTCTAATATTTGCTCCAGGTTGATATCTATCAGCATGACCATCACCTGTTACTGTTGCTTGAGCTGTTGTAAATGCTGTACCTCTGTTAGTCCAAGTTGGTTGCCTTAGAACTCCATCACCAGTTCTAACAATATGTGGAGCGTCATCAGTATTGTTAGGATCAGTCAATGTAAATGTAGGTGTACCTGAATAGCCTGTGCCTGGATCCCATATTCTAACTTCTGAAATTTTTCCGTCTGTAACTTTTACACGACCTTTTGCAATGTCTGCATAAGCACTTACGCCGCCGCCGCTGAAGGTTACTCTTGGTTCGATGATGTAATTTGTTGTATCATCTAGTGCTGAAACAGGAGATACTCCTGTAACATGATCCCAACCGTCTGTACCATCGCTGTGTTTTTTAATTGTTGCTGTTTTAGAACCTGAATTATATGTGTTCACATAACCATACTGGCCGGCGCCTGCACCAGAAGTAATGTATACACTCATTCCTACGTATGTGGTATTAATACCAGTATCAGTATTTGAAATAACAATTTGTGTAGTATTTCCAGTTTGTGCAACTCCTGCGGCAGTTTTATATCCTGCTCCACCTAAATCACTTGCTGGATCAGTAAGTCTTACTTCCATTACTCCGCCGTCGACAACCACTGCACTATTAACAGCTGCACTATATCCCTCACCAGTTACACTAAAGGTAGTACCACCTGCCGTATAACCTGTTCCTGCATTTGTATATTCAAATGTTAAAATATTGTTTCCGTCTGTTAAAACGTTTGCAATTTCTGCTTCTGTCGATTTGTTATCAACAGTACCAGTAATAGCAGTTTCTGTAGCATCTTGTCCTTCAGCTACTGTACCAAAATCTCCATAAGAGTTATTACCGTTAGTAGCACGAATTTTCCCGCCATTTTCTGCTAAGTAACCTACGTGATTATAATATGTAAACACAGACACAAGTTCAGCTCTTCCTAAATTTGTAATCCATGCTCCAATACCGTCACTTAAAATTTGTGTAAAGTCGTTAGCAACAATTGAATCGTTTCCTGCATCATGTAATGCTCCATCAACTTTCATTCCAATACAAGCTGTGCCAAATGTTGAAACATTTTGTACATAAGGTGATTTACTTACAATATGAACATTTGTATCTGCTGGTCCGTATCCTGGATCCAAACTTACAAATGCACCTGCATCTGGACGTTTTGTTCCGTAAGCGTTAGCTGATCCTAATGCACCTGCTAGTCCACTTATAGTACAATTTCTAAGTCCTGTACCATTTCTCATGTAGAACATATCTTCTTTTGCATTACCACTTACTGAGTTAGCATAGTATCTTGCATTTAGTAATGTTTTGTAATTACCTGTAAATTTAAGGTCATATATTACACCATCTAGGTATCTATCAACGTCTCTTCTACATGCTGACTCGCTGTATGTATAACTTGGATATGTTGCATTAATAAAAGCTATTGCTTCTGATTTTAAAAATTCTCTGTTTGCCTCAATACATTCTTGTGCAAATAAATATCCTGTATCCGTAGTAGGTGTATTTGTTCCTGTAGTCTGTGGAGTAGTAGAATCGCCACTAGCACCATTTACACGGAAATCAATATAATCTTCTAGCTGTTGGAATAATCCATTTGCCGCTGTGCCTGCAGCACCTGACCCTGCTACTTTGGAAGTAACTTGACTTTGTGCATTGCCGCCTGTTTTTGTTACAGAACCGTTTGTACAAATATCACTTATAATTGCTTTAAGTCTTTGGATAGCTGCAATACTCTTTGGTGTATCTGCAGCTCCTGTTACTGCTGGTGAAGCAACAACTTTTGTACCTCGCAACTCATCTCCAATAACTGCTGTTTCTCTTGGCACAATAATTGGTAAGTGTTCCGTAAATTGGCCTGTTTTACAAAAAAGACTATTGTTAGCAACTCTTTCTGTTGGAATATTAGTTGTTACGCCAGCGGTTAAAGCGGCTGTCAAAATACCTATTAAAGTATTAACAGTAGTTTGTGCATCTGTTTCTTCTGTATAATTAGAATCTATAACCTGTGAGTGAGCTGGACTAAAACTGTTTGTTGTTTGATAATTCACAGCTGGTGCTAAATTACTTAATACCCTGTCTATAACACTATTCAACATATAGTTAATAGTTTCGTTATTTTTGTCAACTACTCCTGCAACACCTAGTGTGTTTGCAACTGGACTTGTTAAATTTGAACCAGTAAAATATCTTAACACATCATCTCTTGTTGATTTATTACCATTATGAGTAAGGTCATGTGTAATTGCATCTACAAGTTTACCCATATCAGCTCTAAATGAAATTTGTGCTGCACTATTAAAACTAAACCCAGACCAAATGCCTGCGCCTCCTGATGTTTTGTTTACTGCATATTGTACTGCTTCTTCAACAATAAAATTTCTGTTTCGTTTTATAAGATAACCAGCATTTTCTCTTAATGCACCTGCTTCAATCTGTTCACATGCATATTTAATGGACTTCCATGGTCTTGCTAGTGTTACTCCGTAATTTGATGCTGGTAAGTTTTGTCCTGTACTAGTATCCACATAAAATATATTATTAATTCTACCAATATAACTCCATTCAGGTGCGTTACCTGCTGAATTAACGGTAAGAACTTGTCCTGCATTACCAATTGGTAATCTTCCTGGTCCTGATCCGCTGTAATAAACTAAATCACCTTGAGTAGTTAAAACATCTGTCTCTGGCCCGCCTGCAAGTTGATTCCAATATGTGCCACCTGAGTCATTAGCAGGATCGTTTACTCCGTTATTAGAAGTGTGTGCTAAAATACAAATATAACTGCTTGTACCTTGTCTTACTGAATCTCCAGCATCATATAATGTTGAATCCGACCAAGCATTTTTCCAAGCAACACCACTGTTTAATTTTTGCCAGTAAGTTGCATTAGGTGGTCTATGTCCTGAACTATCTGCAATACACAAATAAGTGTATCCACCTAGTCTAACAACATCTCCTGTAAAGTATTCGTAGTTAGAGCTGTCATCACCCCAGTCGCCTATAAAACGGAAACCTGCTGTAAATAAATCCCAATCACTTGGACTTGAAGTTGGTCTTGCTCCTAAGTTATTTGTTTTAGCAACATAAGAATATCCACCATATGTAACAAAGTCACCTGGCTGATATCTTGTAACGCCTGCCCAACTATCTTCAAATTCTAATCCTTCAACAAACTGATTCCATTTTGCTTCATCATCACTTAGATTCGTTTGACTAGTATGGTAAGTTACACAAATCCAAATTGCGCCGCCATGTTTTACAACATCATTTACTTTGTATCTAGTTGCAGAGGCCCAATCGCCTTTGTATTCAATGCCTTTATTTGAAAATTGCCATTTTGCTTGGTCAGCTTCTAGTCCTGATGAGGCAGTTGATGCTGATGTATGTCCTGTAATACAAACATAAACAATACCACCATATTTTACAATATCGTTTACTCTGTATCTAAAACTTGTTGTCCATTCACTTTTCCAATTGAAACCTTCTGAAAAAATTTGCCATTTTGCTTGATCTGCTTCTAAACCTAATGATGTACTTGCAGCAGAAGTATGTCCTGTAATACAAATATATACAGTTCCACCGTATTTGGCAAGGTCATTGACTTTATATCTATAGCTAGTTGTCCAATCATTTGAATAATTAAAACCTTCAGCGAATGTATCCCACTTAGACTGATCTGCTTCAAGGCCGTCTGCAACAGATGCTGATGCAGTATGACCAGTGTTTGCAATATATAAATATCCGCCATATGCTACAACATCGTTAACTTTATAAGTTGTACCTGCTACCCATTGTCCTTTCCAATCTTGTCCATCGGAAATTTTGTTCCAATAAGATGATTGGCTTGTGGTAAAAGCTGCTGGAGCCGTATGACCTTTAATAGCAATATAGGTATTACCGCCATATCTGACAATATCGTCTTTGTAATATGTGGTTCCTGTTACCCAGTCACCTTTCCATATAAATCTTATTCTACCTAGTTTAAATTCAGCCATTTGCTACTCCGTTTTTAATATTTATGCCATTTTAATCATTATGCAGAGAAATACATACTTGATAAATAATGGCCATCTGCTCCACCTTTTATAATCATTTTTTGCGGCACTTCAATTGTCGCCGCCGCAGTTTGGTTTATATTGTTAGTTGCTACTGTAATTTGTCCAACATTCAATTTATTTGTGCTGGCATTAGATCCGCCACCACTTACTCTTGACGATACATAAGCAGCAATAGCTTTTTGTGTTGGTACAATATTGTTAGAATTTGCAATAAATGTTTGCTCTTTAGAAAATTCATTAACTACAACTGCTGTACCACCTATTACAACTCCACCCAAAGTAAGACTTTGTAATCCAGAAAAATTAAATAAACTAGAATTTAAAGTAATAATACCTGTGGATTGTTCAACTAAGAATTGCTCGCCTGCTCTGAAGTTACCGTCCTGATCTGTGGAAGTATAAAATACTCTACCGCCGCCTACTTCAATTACTTCATTAAATTGTTTTGGTTCTGCTCCTGATTCAAAATTGTAACCATCTGTATACAATATCGGATAATTTGTTTCACTGAAATCTCCTGTACCTATATCAAGGAAGTCATGTCCTGTCAATCTTATTTGACTATAGTTTTCTCTTAGTTCAACGCTTGTACCATGAGTTGGTGATTCAGCGTTTCCTATTGCAGGATCTACCTTAATTGTAATATTGTAAGGACCTGCTCCTGATTGTTGGTCGATACTTACGACTTTGTAAATTATGTCATTTATACCATTGATGATAATATTTTCTCCAGGCCCTGGTAAAGCTGTGACACCTTCTAATACTAATTGCTGTCCAGTCTGGAATATTTCAGCATAGCCCGAACCTGATATAGTTGCACTTGCTACGTTCCAATCTAATCCTCTAGCATTAAACACAGGCTGTCCTAACACTCCAGATGCCGCCACATTGACTGTGTAATTTGCATCAATTGTATTAGGATAATCGTGAACTGTAACTGTAGGTGCAGAACTATATCCGCTACCTGGATCGTAAATTGTAAATCCTGATATACGTGATGACGCAACATCAGCTCTAATAATAGGTTTAGCACCGTAGTTAACTGAACAAGCATCAGTAGTACCTTTTGACCCTATAAATGCTGGCATACCGGAAGCCGTTAATCCTCCAGCAACCACAGCATAACCTCCTGTGGTAGTAAATGCTTTAGTAGTACTATCATCTAATATAGATGACCACACACTTGCAGATTGAGAAGTAATTATTGTGTTATCTGCACTATTAGTACATAACCAAACTCCTTGTGTATATGCAAGATTATTCCATAGTCCTGTTGTACTGTCTTGTAAATTTGTTATATTAATATAAGAATCATACCATGTTATTCCATCTAGACTGTAAATTATTTTTGAATCACTATTACCTACAGCAACAAATCTACCATTAGCATATTGCATATCTTGCCAGTTTGATGTTACAGGTAAAGTTCTTGTAGTCCATGTTGTTCCGTCTGTAGAAGTTAATGCAGTATTACCTGATTCTGGTAATATTACAAAAACACCGTTGCCATATTCTATTAATTTGTTTTGTCCAGATATAGTGGTTCCTGCACTCCAGGATACACCGTTGTTTGTACTGATAGCAGTCTCTGTTGCACTTCCGCTTGAAATTGCAATCCATTGATTTGCTTTAAATGCAATATCTATCCAGTTAGCTCCGTTTGCTAAAATTGTTTGTGTCCAACTTTGTCCATTATCTTGAGACAAACCTCCTACTGTGGTTTCAGTTGTACCTTGCAAGGCAACCATATAACTGGTTCCTTTCATTGCTTTAACTTTGGTCCAAGTTCCTGTTGTGCTTCCTGTAGACGTAGTCCATGCACCCCCGGCATTTCCAGAGTAAGAAATTAAATCTGTTTTAGCAATTACAAAATTAGTATCATTTGCTGTAATTGTATCTATTTTATGAGGTACTGTTAATGCTGTACTTGCGAATGCTGGCTCTGTAACGTCTACCCTAGGTTCGATAGCATATCTAGTAGCTGATGTAAGTGTTCCTATAATTGGGTATCCAGGATATATATGTTCCCATCCTGCGGTTCCGTCACTTTCTCTTTCAACTGTAGCAACTTTTGTGCCGCTGTTGTAAGAACTTATTCTTGCATATTGTCCGTCTCCTGCTCCTGATAGTATAACAATACGTTGTCCTACATAAGCTGCCGAAGTACCTGTTGTATCTGCATTAGATAACTTAATACTTGTAGTGTCTCCTTCTTGGGCGTTGTTTACAATATATGTGTAATTTAATCCACCAGGTGTACTTGAATCTCCTGGATCTGTAACTCTAATATTAGTCAAAGCATTTTTTCTTAATTCTTCAAAACCTGCAACTACTCCATATCCTGATCCAGATAAATTAATTGAAGGTGTACCTGTGTAGTTTTCTCCTGCATTACTGTATCCAAATGCTAGTGCAGATGTTCCGTTAGTTTCTACTACACGTATTTGAGCTTGTTTAGATCTATTGTTTACTGTTCCTGTTTTAGCAGTTTCTGATGGATTTACACCTTCAGCTACAGATCCAAAATCTCCATAAGAGTTGTTTCCATTTGTTGCTCTAACCTTTCCTCCAAATTCACAGAGATAGCCTATATGGTTATAGTATGTAAACACAGACACAAGTTCTGATTTGCCATCATAACTACACCAATAACCTATACCGTCTGGTAATATTTGTGTGAAATCGTTTGCAACGATAGATCTATTTCCTGCATTGTGTAAGCTACCGTCTACTCTAAGTCCTGTACAACCTGTTCCAAATGAAGATACATTTTGTATATAAGGAGATTTTGACGTAATATGAACAGTAGTATCTCCTGGACCTGTGCCAGGATCTAAACTGACATATGCACCTGCTGTAGGTCGTCTTGTTCCATAACTGTTAGGAGTGCCAAGTGTACCACTAAGCCCATTCAAAGACATGTTTCTTATACCTCCACCATTACGCACACGGAACATATCACTTGTTTCATATCCTGCTTTAGGAAATACAGAAGTACTCCTTAATTCATCTCCGATTAATGCTACATCTGCTGGTACGCTAATAGGTAGTATTTCTTCATATACACCTGTTTTAATAAAAACTGATGCTGGTGCCCTGTTGCCTAAATCTGCTTGTATGTAATCACATGCAAATTTGATTGTTTTCCATGGTGCACCTTCTGTAACTCCATTAGTTGCTATATCTTGTCCGTTGGCAGTTGATACGTAATATACTTTTGGTATCTGTCCAAAACTTCCCCATGCAGCTATTTCGCCAGTATCTAATGTTGCGTCAATTGGATTGTTTGCTTTTAATACTTGTCCTGCCGCTCCTATTGCTAATCTTTCATCAGCCATTGAGCTATCTGTTTGCGAATTATGTGTTCTTAAATCTCCTCTTTCTCTAAGAACGTTAGTAGCTTCGCCTTCTATCAATACTGACCAAAATTGTTCTTGGGTATAATCGATATCTAAATCTGGTCTTGCACCTGAGGACGATGAAAGGTGTCTTTTCATTGCTAAGTAAGCAGTCCCAGCAAATAATACAACATCCATTTTTTCATATTGAGTATTATCTGCCCATTCGCCTCTGTGATGTCTACCTGTTACAAGAACTTGCCATTTGTTAGAACCATCTGGCACTTCACCTGTACTGTCTGTCAGACAAATATATAAAAAACCATTTAGTCTTACAACATCACCAGTCTTGTATTCATAGTTACTGCTATCGTCGCCCCAATCACCTAAATGTCTGTATCCTTCTTTTAATAATTCCCAATTGCCTGTGTCTTGAATTTTACCGTTGATACTTGGTACTGAACTTGCATTATTTTTTAGAGCAGTATAAGCATACCCACCGTATAAAACAATATCACCTTTTGAATAGTGTGTTTGATAATTCCATACAGTTTCATAATCTAGTCCAGGTAACCATAATTCCCATTTTGTAGTTGAAGGATCACCTGTTTCGTCAACAGTAAAATACGTTGAGCTTGATGTATGTTCTGTTTTACATTTCCATAATGATGGACCATATTTAATAACATCATTTAATTTATAAAGTGTATTAATAGCCCATATGCCTTTGTATTCAATTCCTGAATTAACAATATCCCAATAACTGTAATCGTTACTAAGATTAGTTGAACTTGTATGCCCTGTGTTTGCTCGATATACAATACCGCCATATTTAACTACATCACTTACTTTGTATCTGATTGAACTTGACCAATCACCACTCCAGTGATCTGATTTTGAAATTTGTGTCCATGCAGTTTGATTTGTTTCTAAACCAAGTGCTTCTGTAGCCGCTGAAGTATGTTTCGTGCTAACCATGTAAACATAGCCGTTATACCTTACTACATCTCCTAATTCGTAATCTGTGGATATTGTCCAGTTGTTTAACCAATTAGAACCTTTTGCTACAATTTCCCATTTAGAATTATCATTAGTTAGTCCTAAAGTGCTAGTGGCTGCTGATGTGTGCGGAGTTAAAGCTCTATATACATATGCCTTAAATTGTACAATATTGCCAACATCATAATATGTGCTAGGTGTCCAATTATTTTTCCATTCGTAACCGTCTAGCATTTTTACCCATTTTGGGCTTGTTGCATTTAGGTCTGTATAAAAACTAGAATCAGAAGTATGTCCGATCAAACATACAAACGCCTTGCCTTGATATATTACAATATCATCTTTGACAAAAGCTGTTGCCGCTGACCAAGTATTTTTCCAACGGAATCTAATTCTATCAATTCTAAAATCTGCCATTATATTATCCTATCCACTTGACGATGCGCCATCGTCATATGTAAAATCTTGTCCTACTCTTGCAACTAGTTCGCCTTCTGCATTTATGTAATAACTAACATTTCTATCGTCCCAGCGAAATTGTTCATAATTTAAATTTTCGTACACAAGTCCTTTGTTAACATCTCTACCTTCATAAAAATCTTGTCCTTCAGCAAAGTCTGGATAGTTTGCTGTAGGATCCCCTGGTTTGTTTATCGTCAACGAATCATCATTTTTTAGTTGATCTACTTTACCTATAAACAATTCACCTTCGTCTGTTCGACGTAATCCATAAAAGAATCTATTTTGAAATGATCCTAAAATACTATCTGCACTTGTTCCTACATAATTTGCCATAACTTATCCTTACACAATATCCACATAACTTATTACAACATCTAAACTATCATTTTCATTTGATTGAAAAGATATCGAGTTATTAGGTGCTAAAATTATTTTTTCAGCAGGGCCTAATGGTTTTAAACTTGAATTAGGTGGTATCACTACGTCCTTTAAATAAAATCCTTCAACACTAGTATCATCTGCTACTAAAATATTAACAAAAATATTAGATTGAAGTAGATTTGTAAGACTCACACCAATAATAGTTGATCTTGTAGAACCATCGCATACAATACCTGGTGTCTTAACTACTCCTACATCTTTTAATACTTTACTTCTAAAAAACGTTGCCATACTATTATCCTAAACTTAATACCAATTCTAACGCAATAGCTTCTGCGTCTGCTGTTGTAATACCTGATGCAGATCCTGCAACAGATACCCAACTTGTTCCATCAAATATTTCTACTCTTTGCTCTGCTGTATTTAATCTCATCATACCAGTTTCACTGTTTACAAAAGGTGGGCGTTCTAGTGAAGTACCATGAGGAATAACTAATCCACTAGTACCTGAAAATTTTACATAACCTGTTCCAGTTGTGGCAAATTGTGTTACGCTGTCTGTTACTTCATTTTTTATAACATTATCTTTAATACTAATTGTATTGTTAAAAAGTGTCTTACCAGTGCCTGCTGGCGCCATTTCTATATTAGTATTTGTAGCTGATGTTAAAGTATTTCCATCTATTGTAATGTTGTCAACTGTAACTTGCGGAGCATTTAATCTTGTGCTATTGATATCTACTACTGTTGAACCTGCAATATTAAATCTTATAATATTGTCATTTGCACCCGGAGTCAATTCTGCTGTAATTTTAGTATCGCCGTCTAAATCTTGTACACCGTTTAGCACAATCCAGTTAGAACCGTCGTAGCCTTC
>TARA_B100001057_G_scaffold304808_1_pt1 | contig 23155 bp, 26 predicted proteins | sample TARA_B100001057 | Tara Oceans TARA_B100001057 (sample SAMEA2621839) | marine metagenome | biome: marine biome (ENVO:00000447); feature: surface water layer (ENVO:00002042); material: "saline water (ENVO:00002010), including plankton (ENVO:xxxxxxxx)" | depth 5 m
ATAAATTTTATATTTTTTTGCTTGAACTTAGTAATTAAATGTTTTCCTATAAAGCTTGAGGATCCAGTTACTAAAATTGACATTTTATTTTTTTTTTAAAAAATCTACTACTAAAAGAAGCCAAGTCAAATGAACTAACTCAACCTGATTATATTTTTTGCTATTTACCCAAAAATTAACATTGCCAAGTTTTCTTAAAGGATTGTCTTTATTGAAACCAGAAAAGGTAATAATTTTTATCTTTTTTTTATTTCCATATCTCGCCGCATTTACGATATTTTTTGAATTTCCACTGCTGCTTACAAGTATAATTAAATCTTTTCTATCACCATAAAATTCTATCGCTTTTTTTAACCAATTTTCATATCCATAATCATTTGCTAAACATGTTATTAAGTTTGATTCATTAAAGTTTATTGTTCTTATTCCTGCTATTTTAGTTAAATCAGTTGCGAAATGATTAGCTATTGATGCGCTTGCACCATTACCCATAATCATTACTTTTTTTTTATTTTTTTTGATTTCTTTTAAAAATTTAATAAGCATATCAAATTTTTTCGTATCGTAAGAATAAATATTTTTTACAATTAAATTTAAATTTTTTGCTATAAAGTTTGAAATTTTAATGGTTTTCATTTAAAAATTTGATATAGGATTTACATATAAACTTTTTTTCTTTTTTTTATACAAAAAAGTTTAATTACTTGATTTTTTATCAAATATCTTTAATTAATTTCTAATTAGTTCAGTATTAATTAATGAAATTTTTAAAACAAAAAATCAAAGGTGTTTATTTAATTAAACCAAATATTTTTAAAGATAAAAGAGGTTTTTTTAGACGACATTTTTGTGAAACAGAATTTCATAAAAATAAACTCGAGAAAAAAGTAAAACAAGCAAATATATCAATTAATTATAAAAAGGGAACTTTAAGGGGTTTTCATTATCAAAAAAAACCATTTCAAGAAGATAAGACAATGTCTTGTTTAAAAGGTGAAATATATGACATCGTAGTCGACCTAAGAAAGAAATCAAAAACACATGGAAAATGGTTATGTTTTAGATTGTCAGAAAAAAATAAGCATGCAATCCATATTCCTAAGGGCTGTGCAAATGCTTTTCTAACGTTAAAGAATAATACAATAGTTCATTATTATTGCAGCGAATTATACAATCCAAAGTATGAAGGTCTTGTGAATTACAAAGATCCAATTTTCAAATTCAAATGGCCAATTAGAATTAAAAATATTTCTAAAAAAGATAAATTGTCACCGTTTTTAAAAAAATTGTAAATATGAAAATTTTGGTTACAGGAGCTACTGGTTTCATAGGAAGAAATCTGATTAAATTAATAGATAAAAACGATCATGAGATATGTTTAATTGGAAGAAATTTAAAAAAACATTTAAATTTAAAAATAATTAATACAAATATTTATAATTCCAATAAATCAGTAAATAAAATTAAAAAATTCAATCCTGAGTTGCTGATACACTTGGCTTGGACAGGGTATCCCGACATTGGCAAAAAAATGTCAAAAAAAAACCTTGATGGTCAAAAAAAATTTTTTTCTAATCTTTTAAAAATTAAAAGTTTAAAAAAAATATTAGTTACAGGATCTTGTTTTGAGTATGGTAATTTAAATGGTCAATGCAAGGAAAATAAAAGAATAACTAAATATAATTATTTTTCAAGTGCTAAAATTAATACGTATAAGTATATTAAAAATAAATTTTCAAATAGATGTAAAATAATATGGTTGAGGTTATTTTATGTTTATGGAAAATTTCAAAGAAAAGATGCATTAATTCCATATTTAATCAACAGTTTAAAAAAAAATAGAAACATAAAATTAAAAGAACCATTTGCTGCAAGAGATTTTATTCATGTTGATGAAGTATGTAAATTAATATTAAAGTTTAGTAATACCAATTTAAGTGGCATCTATAATATAGGAACAGGAAAATATTTTAGTCCACTAGAAATTGCACTTGCTTTAAAAAAATATATTAAATCAAAATCTATAATCACTTATGATAAGAAAAAATTAAAAAACAATTTTTATGCTAACACTGAGAAAATAAAAAATTTAAATTTCAAACCTAAATCAGATTTTATAAATAGTTTAAAATATTTAATATAGCATTATTTAGTTATTCTCCACCAGATACAGATATAACTTGGCCATATATATATTTACTTTTTTCTTCTGATAAAAACTTTACTAAATTAGATATGTCTTCTGGATGCCCAGCATTACCCGTTGGAATCATAGACTCTCTGAGGTTAAAATTTTTTCTTGAGTATTTTAAAAGCTTCGTTGTTTTTTTTACTTTAATAAGTCCTGGCCTTATAATATTAATTCTTACTTTATTTTTACTAAACTTATCTGACAAAAATTTTAAAGTTGTTTCTAAAGTAGATTTTGAAATAAAATATGGGAAGTTTTTTTTTGATCCCTGAAACTTTACGGTATTTGAGCTTATATTAATAATATTTAATTTTTTTTTTATTTTAATATTTTTTTTTAATATGGAAAAAATTATTTTAAAAGGAGAAAAAAAATTTATATCAAAAGATTTTTGAATGTCATTTTCTGAAAGCCTAATGAAATCTTTGTAAGGGTTACTGTCACCAACATTATTTATAACAATACTAAAATTAAATTTATTTAAAAATTTGATTTGTTTATTAATGTCTGTTTTTTTTGAAAAATCTATTTTTATATATTTTATATTTTTTTTCTTAAAATTAGGTTTTTTTTTACTGAAAGTCAGAAAATAAGTATTTTTATTGGAATAAATTTTTTTAAATATTGAATTTCCAATGTCTCCGTTGACTCCAAGTAATAATACGTTCATTAATCCTTTTCTGAGGCAATTATTTCAGTTCCATTATTATATATTTTTACCTCCTCATAAACACAATTTTTAAAAACTTTGTTGTTTTTCTGACCCAAATACAAAATAAAACCTCCTCCGCCAGCTCCTAGTAATTTTGATCCAGCAGAGTTTTTTTGTGCAGTGTTTATTATTTTATTTGCCTTATTAATTGGTATCAATGGTGATAATTTCTTTTTCAATTCCCAACTTTGATTTATATAGTTTGAGAGTTTTTTGTGATTTATTTTTTTATTTTTAATTTCTTTTTTAGAAAATTCTTCACAAATTTTCTTCATTATTTTAAGATTTTCTATATTTCTTTCAAATCTTTTTTTTTGAGAATTTAGAGTTAAAAAAGAGTCTCTACTGACTTTGGTCCAAATAATATTAATTGGAACTATGAATCTTGCTTCATTAATTTTCTTGATTAAAAGCTTGCTATTCTTTAAATATTTTACAAATAATACTCCTCCATAAACCGCTGGGATATGATCTTGTTTACCGATAGGTTTTTTTAAAATATCAAGCTCTATTTTAGTTGCACAATTTAATAGTTCTGATTTGTTAATTTTTATATTCTCTAGTTTGCATAAAGCATTAATTAAACCTATTATAAAACTACTTGAGCCGCCTAGGCCTGATCCTGTTGGAATATCAGATATCACAGATATATATAAGGGGGTTCTTATATTAAAATATTTTAAAGTTTCACGTATAATTGAATTTTTTATTTTTGAAATTTTTTGACAAATTTCAGTATCGTAATAATTTAGTCTATAATTTTCTATAAAATATTCAGAGTGTCTTTTAACAGTCACATATACAAACTTATTTATTGCAGTACTAAAAGTAGCTCCTCCATGTTTTTTGTAAAAATAAGGCATATCCGTGCCGCCGCCAAGAAAACTGATTCTAAGGGGTGTTTTGGTTACTACATAATTATTTTTTTTTTTCATAAAACTTTAGTTAAATGAAATCATTATTTTTTACTTTTTTTCTCCAAAACTCAAGTGTGTCTAAAAGAATCCTATCAAATGAAATCTTTGGTTTCCAATCTGTTACACGTCTAAATTCAGCTGTGTCAGCAATTAGTCTCGGTACTCTAGTAGGTCTTATGAATTTTGATACTTTTTTATATTTTATATTTTTAACTTTTGAAAGTCTTATCAATTTTTCTAAAGCTTCTTTAAAAGTAAAAGTATTTTTTTCATTTTCCTCACTTCCAACAAGGTAAAGTTCACCTGGTTTACATTTTTCTACTGACAACCAATAAGCCTCTACAATATCTTTTACATGGGTAAAGTTTCTTCTATCACCTATTTCACCAACTTCCATATTGGGTTTCATCAACCCATTTTCTATTAACGCTATTTGATAAGCATACCAAGAAATGCCAAATACTTTTTCACGTCGTGGACCTTCATGGTTGAATGATCTTGTTCTAATTACTTTTAGATTATAAGATTTAAAGTATACATACCCAATTAAATCTTGAGCTATTTTACTAACAGCATACGGATTTACCGGTCTCATTACTGTAGTTGGTTTAATTGGTATTTCATCTTCGAATATTTCTCCATATTCCTCACCCGAACCCGGGATATGAATTATTGTTTTTAATGAATATTTTTTAATGGCTTCAAGAAAGTTTAATGTCCCATTATAGTTGACCGACATGTATCTATGTGGATGATCCCATGAGGGGCTAACAAAGCTCTCAGCAGCACAATGGAAAATTATATCAAATTTATTTTTTTTGATTAAGTTATCCACAGATATTGGGTCTGTAATATCACAGTCTAAAAAATTTATTTTTTTAATAATATGTTTTAAATTTTTCATGCTTGATAGATGCCATCTTTTTAATCCATAAATTTTGCAATCTTTTTTATTTTTAATAATAAAATCTGCAAGATGAGATCCAACGAAACCAGTAATACCTGTAATTAAAATATTTTTTTTCATTATTAATACCAAGTTTTTTTATTTTTTTTCCAACATTCTTCGGCTTGAATTAAATCTTTTGCATTATCTATTGGTAAATAAAAATTTTTATTTTTAAATGCTAAAATTTTTAACTTTTTTGTTTGATCGAAAATATAGTTTTCAAAATTTGCACTTTTTTTTTTAATTTTATTAAATACTTTAGATGTTATAATCATCCAGCCTGAATTAACCCATTTTTTTTTATCGATATTCTTTTCTGAAAAAGAGATGACACGCTGCTTATTTAGCTTTGCCACTCCAAACTTCTCTTTTGGATTTGATAAAGTAAGTAATATATCGAAGTTAGGTTTGTACATTAAATAAGATTTATATTTTTTTATGTCTAATTTCAATAAAGTATCTCCATATAATACAATTACATTCTGATCTTTTGAAAATCTCTTAGCCTTATACAGTCTTTCTGAGGTAGAATTATTTTCAGTTAAAATTGAAAAATATATATTTGGCTTGAAATAATTCTTTTTTTTTTTTAAAATTTTTAAAATTTTATCTGAATCTTTATTTAATTGTTTTGTGCAATAATCAATTATTTTCTGTTTTTTATAGCCTAAGCAAAAAACTATTTTTGAAATATCTATTAATCTTAATTGAGTATAAATATGTGATAATATAGTAAATTTATTAATTTTTAAAAGAGATTTAGGATTTTTTTTTGTAAGCGATCCCATTCGAGCTCCTTTACCACCTAGTAATATTATTGCAGTATATTTTTGTTGATTAATTTTCATTTTATTAAAGGATCAAATGATTGATGCCATTTTGATATAATTATTTTTTTTTTTAAGTATTTTTTAATTTGTTTAAAAATATTTATATCTTTAAAATTAATTCCTAAATGAAACTTTTTATTATAACTATTATTTGCTAGAACTAGAACTTTTGATTTTTTTAGTGAAAATGATCCATGAGCATAATCCTTTGGAACAAATAATGCTTTATTCTTTTTAAGTTTATAAATACTAACCTTACCAAAATTTTTGTTTTTTTTTATATCTATTACAAACCAAATAACGCTACCTTCTAATATTTGGATTAACTTACACTCCTTATATTTTCCAACTTGCGCATAAAAACCTCTAAAAACATTTTTGTTATACTCTGAAATTTGTGCTTCAATAACTTTAAATTTTAATTTCTTTATTTTTTTAAAATCTAAAAATTTATGTAATGCTCCTCTTTTATCTGAAAAATAATTTGAACTTATCCAAAAAGGTTTTTTATTTTTACTCATCATTTTACAAATATTTTTTTATTCTTAAATTCCATTTTTTATTAAAAAATAATGATTTATCATCTATTACTAAATCAAAACTAGGTTTTCCAAAAAAAATTTTGCTGTATTTCACATTCCAAGATGACAGTTGTTTAAGAGTATGTTTTTTAATTCTTTTTTCTGCTTTAATTCTATTATTCTGAAATCTACCCATATATCTAGCTGTATGTAAAATAATTTCATATCCAGCTTCATGTAGCTTATTTATTACTTCAATATTTTTTTTGATTGGTCTTGATTTATTATAATTATGATTTTTGTTTGTAGAGCAAATTATTCCATCAATATCGAAGCATATTTTCTTTATTTTTAATTTTTTATATTTCATCTTGGTTTAGCTATTAATTTCAAACTATAATGTCCTCTGATTTCTTTTTCGGTTTTAATCAAAAAAATTTCAAATCCTAAATTATTTAGCATCATAGATAAGTTAAAAGAATTCCAAAACCAAAGATGACAAGAATTAAAAATATCATTACTTTTATTAAAATATTTGAATGCAATAGAATGAGGAACTTCGATGTATAAAAGCCCATTTTTATTTATCATTTTTCTGGCATTTTTTATAATTTTTACAGGATCTAAGATATGCTCAAGAGTGTAGATTAATGTCACAAGATCATATTTTTTTTTCATTTTAAATCTGTTATCAAATTTTTTTTGAATATATTTAACTTTTAACTTCTTTATAAAATTTCCTTGTTTAGAGGGATCTAAAATTGTAGATGACCAATTTTTATTTTTAAATTCAAATGCAAAAATTCCACTGGCTCCTCCAATATCTAATAATTTTCTTTTTTTTTGAATTTTAATCATTTTTGAATTTTCAAAATTTTTTATATTTTCTCTTATTAAAGCAATTCTTTGCTTTGTTTCCGAGTTCTTAAAACCCAGTTTTACAATTTTTTTTAACAATACCATGGGATCATCCTTTCTATCTTTCCTATATTCATTCTCATAAATTTTATCCATAGGATTATTAAAAAATATATAGTTAGAAAAATACATGTCACAAGATTTGCAACAATATATTTTTCGATTAAATTTTTTTTTGTATTTTATTATACCAATCTGTTTTTCATATTTATCTGGATTAGTATAATTAAATATTAGTTTATAATTTTTACCACCACAATTAATACATTTGTGTTTTTTGATCATTTATTTTTTGATATTTCAAATATCTCATTATTGATTTTTTTAATCTTTATAATCGATTTTATGCCTTTCTTAAAAACAATTTTATTTAATCTATTAATAATTTTTGGAACTTCTAATAAATGAGATTTTTTCATTTTTGAGTCTTTATATTCCTTACTTAAAAGAATATTTGGTGGCATATCTATAAAAAAATCTAGAAAGACATAAACATAATAATAAGAAATTAGTTTTTTAATTTTTCTTTTTATAAAATCTAAAAAATCAGATAGCAAAGTTTTTTCAATATCTCTCTGATTTTTGAATAATTGTAAATTCGAATTTTTATTTTTAAATTTTTTATTAATAAAATTTGCTATTTTTAAAGAACTTAATTTATTACTACTATTATAAATATAATTTTCAGATATTTTATTATGTCTAAAAATGTAGTTTTTTTTATCATTACAAATATCTTCTATGAACTTAGAAATGGTCATTTCATTTTTAAATGTGTAACCTAAATTTTTATTAATTGGATTATTTTCTTGCTCTATTTTATCATTGTTGATAATTCTTAATATTTTTTTATTCATTAACGCAGCGTCTATAGAAGTACTACAATGTGAGTGTACATAAAAATCACATTGTCTAATCCAAGAAATTGAGCTTTTTTCATGAATAATTAATAAATTTTTTGGTTTGTTTTTGAATCTTTTATTTACTAGTTTTATATCTTGTGAAGGATGAGGTCTCAAAATTATTTTTTTTTCTGGAAACTTTTCAGCAATAAATTTAGCAGTGCTTAAAAATAATAGATAATTTTTATAGTCATTTTTTTGATAATATAAAAATTTTTTAAAAAGATAAGAATTTTTTTTTTTATCTAAATAAATTTTTTTAGTAAAAAGTATATATTTATCATATCCACCAATCACATCAAAATTGAAACTTGATGAAAAAAATATATATTTTCCAAATTTTTTTTTAAATTTCTGATCTTTGTTTATAAATATATCTGAGAAGGGTTTTTTCAATAAGTCATATTTTGGATGACCAACAACAAAAAGTTTTTTATGAAATTTCTTCTTGAAAAAATTTTTTTCATAATAACTCTGTAAAAAATTGATACTTAATTTTTTATATATTTCTTCAGGATTTCTAGCTTTAAAAGTAAATTTATCCCAATTATATAAAGGGCCCTCTTCATCAATGCTTAATAAAAAATTATTTTTTGCAATATAATGATGAAATTTAATTTTAGTTACTGACAAGCTTTTGTCTAAAAAAATACAATCTTTGAAATATTTTATTTTTTTAAATAATGATCTCTTATTAAAAAGGTAAATTTTAGCTTTACATTGCTTTGCAAGAATAAATGATAATAATGTTTTAGACTCTATTTCTCGTACACCTATTTCAAGTGGAATTAATATAATCATTTAAACTTAATATTTAAAAATTTTAAGAAAACTGATGATATAAATATCTTTATTAATTTATAATAAGATCCTGGTTTGGATATTTCTTTAGATAAATAATCCGTTTTTTCTTTATTCCAAAAATTTTTATTTTTATCAATTAATTCCCAAACAGATTTGTTATCTTTACTGATAACAAAATTATATGTGATTGTTAATATGTCTCTATAATTTCCTGAATCAGGTATATTTGCTCTATGTAAACATTCAGAGGTATCAACTATCATACTATCCCCTGGGTTTCCTAAGAAGAAAATTTCATCTTTATAATTTTGCTTTTTATTATTATTTATTTCCAAATTGAAACGGTTGTCTAATTTTTTTTCTTTTATAAATTTTTTACTTTCATTTATTTTGAAAAAACTAAAAGGTCCGCTTTCTTCGCTTACACAACTAAGATATATAAACTGTTTTATTTGAGTACATATATATTTATCTTCGTGATAGTTTTCTGAAAAAATACTTTCATATTTATGGTCAGCTTTATTAAAATGGAAATTTCTTTTAAGTTCTAAATTACTAATAATTAGATCTAAATTATAAATCTGTTTAATTTTATCCAGCTCATTCTTTAGATTATCATTTACTAATTTTTTTAATAATACTTTTAAATTTTCATTGAAGCTATATTCATAACTGGCGTTGTATTCAGATATAGATTGTTTTTTAATCTCATTTATTATTGAAGTAATTATATTTTTATCAATCTTATCTATTTTAATATAGCCATCTTTAATCAAAGGGTAAAAATCACTTTTTCTATTTGCAAAAAATAGTTTGAATAATCTATTAAAATAATAGTATCTAATCAAATTTTGAGTGCCTATTATATTATTTTTAAATATTTGATTAATTTTTTTTAACATTTGAAATTATTCTGGTGTATTTTATTTTTGTTTTACTTTTATTCCTCTATTCCTTAAATATGATCTTGCCCTAATTGGACTATTATCACCAAAACAGAATAAAGTCATACCTGCAGCAGCAGTATTTTTTGTATTTTTAAATAATTTATAAAGATCATCAAAATTTTTTGCTCCACCTGAAAAAATAATTGGTAAATCTGTATATAATTCAATTTTTTTTGCTAAATTGATATCATAACCTTTTCTTGTTCCATCAAGATCAATATTGTTTATAAAAAACTCTCCTGCACCTAAGTCTCTACATTTTTTCATATATTCTAATATATTTGATGAAAAAAATTTTTTTCCATTATTTCTCATAATTGAATATTTACCATTTATTTTTTTTATATCTAATCCAACTACTACACATTGGCTACCAAATTCCTTTGAGGCTTTTTTTAAAAAACTTATATCCTCCAAAATTTTAGAATTTATTGAAACTTTATCTGCTCCAGATTTTAATAATTTTTTTATATCGTTCATTGAACTTACTCCGCCCCCAGCAGCTAAAGGCATAAAACAATATTTAGATGCATCTTTAAGTATTTCACAAAGATTGTTTATATTTTTTTTTTTATCAATGTTAATAAAAATTATTTCATCAGTTTTTTGACTATTAAAAATTTTTATATTTGATTTTGGTTCACCTATATCTCTATAATCACTAAAATTTACACCTTTTACTAGTCGATTATTTTTGAATAAAAAAGTTGGTATAATTCTTTTTTTTAACACTAAAGTTTACAAAAGTTTTCTAGTAATATTAAGCCTGAGTCATGACTTTTTTCTGGATGAAACTGAACACCAAAAATATTTTTTTTTTCTACAGAAGATACAATCTTTTTTTTAAATATTGTATTACTGGATATATCTTTTTTATATTTTGGAACAAAATGGAAAGAATGTAAGAAATAAAATTCTGATAATTTTTTTAAATTTTTAAAAATTTTACTATCTTTTTTAAAATGAATTTCATTCCAACCAACATGAGAAAATCTTTTATTAGGTGAAGAATATAGAGATACAACTTTTCCATCTATCAAGTCTAATCCATTTGTTTTTTTTTCCTCAAGGCCAATTTTAGATAGAATCTGCATCCCTAAACAAATTCCTAAAACAGGTTTTTTTTTAGCAAAGTCTTTGATCGAGTTAATCATATTCTTTTTTTTTAATTTTGTTATAGCTGTAAAATATGAACCAACACCTGGAATGATTAACTTTGAACATTTAATTAAATCTTTTTTATCGTTTACAAGAGTATTTTTTTGCTCAATTCTAAGAAGGGCATTTTGTAAAGATCTTACATTTCCTGCTCCATAATTTAATATTCCAATCATTATTCTTTATACCAGTCCTTAAAATCTAAAGTTTTTTTTGCCTTTACTTTACCTGGTTTAAATTTATGAGGGTAAACAGTGCTTTCTTTTATTATGTCATTAAATTCTTTCTCGTTCAGGTTTATAAATTTAAGAAAAACATCCAATGAAGGAGGAATCTTACCTTCATCTTGAATTAATTTTTTTGCTTTTTTAATTGTAATATTTTTATTTCTGAGCTCGCTTGCCATATTTTGAGATATTCTAGAATAACCTCTTTTCAGATATTTAATATAGTCTCTTGTACCTTGCATATAACATTCTATTTTTGATGAAAAAGGGTTAGCTATATCTGGAACTCCCTCTAATTCATCTGACTGCCAGCCCAACTCTTTTTTTATCAACTTAACATTTTTGTTATAGTCCCATTTAATATAATTTCCTAAATTTATTGATCTAATTTTATTTTTTTTATACTCAGAATAATCTGGAAATTCATATGGTAATAAATCTCTTTCATCAAACTTATGACCAGCTGCTAACAACATCCCCTTCATATCAGTGGATGAAATACCTAGATTACGAACTTTGTTAAATTTTTCTTCATCTTCCTCTTCAATTTCATCGTACTTATAGTATGCACTCATCTCAGCCAGAGGCTCACCCCAAATGATTAGGGGGATATTTAATTTTATTGCTAATTTAATGGGGTATGAATAAATTCCTGTATGACAATGCCAACAAAAATCTGTTTTTCTTTTAAAACTTTCTGACATTAAAAGTTTTACAATATTCCAGTTTGGTGTGAAATCAATTATATCTGCTCCTAATTTTTTTAATGTTCTATTTGTGTTTTCAATTGTTTTTGGTCTTAAAAATCCATGATTAAAACGAATAACCAATGGTTTAAGATTTAATTTTTTTATAATTGTATATAATTGAAATGTACTGTCTTTTCCTCCAGAAAATGGAACTATGCAATCATAGTCATGTTTATCTTTATATAAATTTATAATTTTAATTAACTCTTTAAATCTTTTTTTCCAATTTATCTTTTTTTTTAAACTAATATTTGAATGACAAATATTACACCCACCTTTTTTATTAAACTCAATAGTTTCATAAGTTTCGGGAAGATTGCATGTTTTACATTTAATCATTTAATTTTTTTTTAAAATTAATTGGTATATACATTATATTTATAATGTTAGAAATAAAAAGAATAATCCCAAAGCTTGAAATTAAAAATGAAAATCTAATTAAAGGAATACAGTTTGAGGGTCTAAGAGTGGTAGGGGATCCAATAAAATTTGCTAAAAAATTTTTTGAAGATGGTGCAGATCAAATAATCATTATTGATATTGTCGCTTCCTTGTATAGTAGAAAAAACCTATTTAAAACTTTAAACAAAATTACAGATGATATATTCATTCCTATAACTGCTGGTGGAGGAGTTAGAAATTTAGAAGATATTGAAAAGTTATTAGAGGCTGGGGCAGACAGGGTAAGCATAAATACTTTTGCTTTGGAAAATCAAGAAATTTTAAGTAATATTTCTGAAAAATTTGGAAATCAGTTTTTATCCGTTTTAATTGAAGTAAAAAAAATTGAAAATAAATACTATTGTATGAAAAATCATGGGCGAGATAATTCTGGAATAGAGTTAGATAAATGGGTTGAATTTTTAAAAACTAAAGGAATAGGCGAGATAGTAATACAGTCAATCGATGACGACGGTATGTGTAATGGATTAGATGATAATCTTTTAAGTATTATTCAAAAGTTGAAAATAAAAATACCTACAGTAGTTGGGTGTGGAATGGGAAATTTAGATCATTGTATAAATGTACTTGATAAAGACTATATATCAGGCCTTACAATATCTTCTTCTCTCTATTCAGAGGATATTGTTATTAATAAACTAAAATCAGAATTAAAAAGAAGGAAAATTCTCATTAATGAAATTTAAAATTGGAATATTAAATATAGGTGTGAATAATTTAAAAAGCTTAGTAAGTTTTTTCAAAAAATTTGGAGAAGTTAAAATAATAGAAACAGTTAATTGCTTTAAAAATATTGATATATTAATATTACCAGGAAATGGTAACTTTTCATATGGATCCAATTATTTATTGAAAAATAATATGTGTGATGAAATTAAAAATTTCAAAAATAAAATTATTGGTATTTGTTTAGGAATGCAATTATTATTCGAAAAAAGTGAAGAAAGTCCAAATTCTAAAGGCTTAGGTATTATTAATGGAGATGTAAAAAAAATTACTGCAAATAAAATAAAGCTTCCTCTATTAGGATGGTACACATGTAAAGATAATCTAGATCAAAAAAAAAATTATTTTTTTAATAATAGTTATGTATGTAACCCTCATGATAAATCAATAATAACTCAAAAAATTGATACTGATATTGAATTATTACCCTCTTGTATAAATTTTAAAAATGTATATGGAATGCAATTTCATCCAGAAAAAAGTTCTAAAAATGGTTATAATTTAATATTAAAAGTTTTAAATGAGTAATTTTGAAATAAAGAGTCAACCAAAAAAAGTAATTTTTTGTAAAAAATGTCTTTATAGTAATCAAAAAGTTATTCCATCAACAATTTCGAATGACAATCACGAACATACAAATAGATTTTTTTTGAGATTTAATAAAGATGGAATTTGTAGTGCTTGTGAACTAATTGAAAAAAAAAGATCTATATCTAAAGAAAAAATTAATTGGGAAAAAAGAGAAAAAGAATTAAATATTTTTCTTGAGAAGTATAGATCAAAGAATGGATCTTATGATTGTATTGTGCCTGGTTCAGGGGGTAAAGACTCTGTATTTCAAGCACACATATTAAAAACAAAATATGGAATGAATCCATTGACCGTAACTTTTTCTCCTATTAAATACACAGATATTGGTGCCTCAAATTTTCATAAATGGCCTGAAAATGGAAATGTAAATAATATTTTATTTACACCAAAAGGATCTACTTATGGCAAACTAGTAAGAATTGCTTTTGAAAAAATGTTACATCCGTTTCAACCATTTATTTTTGGTCAAAGACATTTTGCAAGTCACATGGCTAAAATATTTAATATTAAATTGATTTTTTTTGGTGAGCCTCACTCAGAATTTGGATCAGAAAAAGACGAAGAAAATAAACCTGAAATGTTAGATAGATTTTTTACAAAAAATGATAAACAAAAAATTTTTTTGTCTGGTATTGAGGTAAATAAGCTGATGAAAGACTACAATATTCGAAAAAGTGATTTAGATTTTTTTTTACCTATGGATAGTAAAGAGGTTAGGAAGCTTAATATTAAGCAAATATTTTTGGGATATTATGAAAAAATCTTACCCCAGGAAAATTTTTATAATGCTGTCAAAGTAACTGATTTTAAAGTTAATGAAGAGAGAACAGAGGGCACTTATTCAAAATATAATTCCATAGATGACAAAATTGATGGTTTCCATTATTGGACTAGTTTTATCAAATTTGGAATTGGAAGAACTACAGAGGAAGCATCTAATGAAATAAGGCATGGATATATAACTAGAGATGAAGGAATAAAGCTTGTAAATAAATATGATGGGGAGTTTCCAAAAAAATATTTTAAAGATTTTTTAAAATTGACAAATCTTAATGAAGAAGAGTTTTTTAATATCGTAGATCAATTTAGACCTAAACATTTATGGGAAAAAAGCGGGAATGATTTCAGATTTGGAAAAAATTGGATTTTGAAAAATAGAATTGAGTAAATAGTTTTTTAAATCATCTTATAACCAAATTTAGTAAAATCTTCTTTGTAAAAATTATTCACTAAATCTAATGTTTTTCTATTCCATTTTACTGAATAAAATTTTGAAAAAAAACCTCTACTTGAACTTGAATTATAATTTAGAGTAATATCAATATTATTTTTTTTTAATTCCTCATTCAATTTAACATATTTATCCTCAAACTTAAAAATTAGCGTTTTATCAGATACAAATTCATTTTGAGGCTTAAAGTGGTTTCCATTATATTCCCTAAATTTTTTAGTTTGCTCAATAGATGAAATTATATAATTATTAAAAGTTTTAAAATTTTTTATATCTTTAAATGATTTTAATCCTATGTTGCTACCTTTAAAAATTCTTTCATAATCATAAAAATATTTGCTTTCAAGTTTTTGATATGGATTTCTTACTATCGTAAATTCAAAATCAATTTTTATATTAAATTTATCTAAAATATTTGAAATCTCTGGACTGGTCAAATGAACTGTACCAGCAGAAGATTGATTTTCAGGAAATTTGTTATTTAAAAAACTATATCCAATTTTTGATAATTTGTTCTCTATATAACTACCTCCAGCTTTAGGTATATGAATATATGAAATAAACTTTTTATCTGTAAAAAAAATTGGCATATTTATATTTTATTTTCGTCTAATACATCTTAAAAAATAATGAACATAAAATTATTTTAAACAGTTATAGGTTAACTAAAGACTGTTCAAGCTTTTTTGTTGGTGTTTTTATCCTTGATCCAATTTTAATTTTTTCATTATTATGTAAATAATAATGGCAAGTGACTGCCCCATCTTCACATGCTATAAATATTTTATTCTTTATTATTCTAAAAACTATTCCTACTTGATATGGGTGAAATTTTTCATTTTTATGTGGCTTTCTGGCACTTTGTAATCTTATAATTTTTTTATCACAATAACTTAAAGCTCCCCCAAATTTTCCAGAAAAACCATTAATAAAATTAATCACATTCTCTTGCCCCCATTCAAAGTTTATCCAAGCGTTCTTTTTTGTTTTTAGGGATGGCCAATAATAAGATAAATTACTTGAAAACTTATAAGATCTAAATTTATTTTTCTGTAAAATTTTGTTGATAAAATCTTTTATAATTTTTTGATCAATTTTATAAACCTTTTTTTCTACATCATCATAAGTTCTATTTTGTAAATTATATTTTTTTTCTATTTTCATTAATATTATCCCTTTATCTATCTTGCTGCTAACTAAATGAATTGTTGATCCCAGCACATTTGATTGTTTTAAAATATTCCAGGTAAAACCTCCTTTACCTCTAAACTGAGGTAAACTTTGTGAATGAATGTTAAACAAGTGATTATTAAATCTTTTTATTATTTTTTTACTAAATATAAAACTATATCGATAACTTATACCAATTGATGTTGGAGAGATTTCACCCAAAATTTTTTTTTCAATATTTTTGTTTGATATATGATATTTTATTTTTTTCTTTTCTAGAAAAGATGACAGTTTATGTTTGCCGAAAAATTGTGACAAATGTCTCTTTTCAGTAAATACAACTAATTCAATATTTTTTTTTTTTGCTAAGTTAAAAAGGTCAAAAATAATTTTTCCACCTCCAAAAAAAATTATCTTTTTTGGTTTTTTAAATGTCATCATAATGTTAAAAAAAAAAATTGGTTTGTTAAAACTAACAATTTTTAAAATTTAGTCGAATCAATAAATTTTCCCCTTAAAATGGATCATTTTAAGATAAATGCTGACAAAATTTTATAATTTGATATAGAATTCTTAAAATTATGATTAGATTGGCTAAATACAACTGTATTGATCAATTAAAAAAGGATGGAAGTCCAGTAATTATAGTTGCTCTTGTAGAGGAGGCAGAGGCCGTACTTAATTCTTGTAGAGAATTAGGGATAAATGTTACTGCTTTTTGTGATAGTGAGAGCAGAAAGACCAAAGAAAAGTTTTGTGGTTTAGATGTTGTTCATACACCAGCCTTAAAAAAACATTATCCTGATGCAAGATTTATCATTGCTAATCCCAATATTAAGGATTGTTCAAGACAATTGAGTGAACTGGGCTATGATGAAATTTATTCATCACTAGAAATACTTGAAAGATATGATGTTAATAAACACACCCATAAATGGCCGGTGCCTTATATGGCTCAAAAAATTGTAGTCGCTAAGTCAACTCATAGCTCATATTTTGACGAGAAAAAAACTTTTTTAAGAAGTATTGATATTATGATTACTACGAAGTGTTCGATGAATTGCGCAAATTGTTGTAATCTAATGCAATATTATGTTGATGCAAAAAATACAGATGAAAAAATAATCGAGGCAGTTGATACTTTAAGTGCAAATGTAGATTATATAGGTGAGTTCAGAATTATAGGTGGAGAGCCATTGATGAATAAAGATTGGTGGAAAATTATCAACAATATTCTTGCAAAAGATCCAAACCGTAAAATTTTAGTTTATACTAACGGAACGATATGTCCAAAAGACGAACATTTAAATTCATTTAAAGGTAAAAATGTTAATTTTTACATTACAGATTATGGAAAACTCTCTAAAAATGCTGAAAAGATGGAAGAAGGTCTAAAACGGTATGGAATTGGTTATATGAGAAAACCTGCAGATAATTGGGTGGATTGTAGCAATGTGAGACAACATAAAAGATCTGTTTCAAGATTAAAACAAGTTTTTAAAGAGTGTTGTGCAAAAACATATTATACTTTATTAAATGGTAGACTTTACACTTGTCCTTTTATTGCTAACGCTGCAAATTTAAAGGCTTTGCCAGATAATAAAGCAGATTATGTAGATCTTTTTTCAGAAAAAAAAGAAAATTTAAAAAATAGGATAAGTAGATTGATTAATATGGATGGTTTTTTTCCTGCCTGTGATTTTTGTGATGGTAGACCAAATGATCCCACTACAGCAAAAGAATATGCTGGAAAAGGATTTATTAAAGCTGCAATACAAACTTCAGAAGAAATCCCCTTCACAAAATATAAATAATTTTTAATTTAAGTAAAATATCAATTAAATTATTTCTATTATTTTCAAATGACAGATAAAATCTTTATAAGTGTAATCATACCTGTATACAACGCAGAGAAATATATTGGAAAATGTCTCAATTCTGTATTGTCTCAAGATTTTAAAAAACGAATTGAGATAATAATGATAGATGATGCTTCTACAGATTGTAGTATAAAGGAGATAAAAAAACATAATATTTCTTTTCTTAAATTATATTCTGAGTCATTAAATAAAGGCCCATCGGCTTCTCGAAACATAGGAATTAAAAATGCATCAGGAAAATATATATTTATGATGGATGTTGATGATGATATTGCCATTAATACTCTTTCAACACTGTATAATGTCGCTGAAAAAGACGATTGTGACTTGGTGTTCAGCGATTTTAAAAGAATAGAAAATTCTAAAAACCAAAGAGAAAATACATTTAACTATCCTCATGACAAATTTTTTCATGGTGAGAAAATTTTAGAAACAATGAAAGAGGAAATTTTTGATCATAATCCTTTGTTCGCACAATTTGGTTTAATTGGATGTAACAGTAGATTAATAAAAAGATCTATTTTACAAAATAACAATGTCCTCTTTATTGAACAATTGCGATATTTAGATGATAAAATTTTTGGTTGGAGTGTTTTAGCTTTTGTTCAAAAAGCCAAATATGTAAGAAAACAATTATATTCTTATTATGTAAATCCTAATCAAGATTCAGGAAACACTGCTTCAATAAATTATGGTTTTCCAATCGAGAACTTTAAAATAGCAAAATCTCATATAGAAAAAAGCTTAAAACAAAGAGGTCTTGATAAAAAAGAGCTTATGAGATGTGGGGATCAAGCTTTAATTTTTTACATAATCACACTCTTAATATCATACAGCAGAAGTATAATTTTAGGAAAAGTGGATGCTGTAAGAGGAAAAAATAATCGTAGAAAAATTATTAAAGAGATAATTAATGACAAAGAAATAATTAAAGCAGTAAAAAACTATATTCCTTCTAAACAAGAGAGTATGTGGATACCTAGGGCAATATCTTTAGGTTCACAATTTCTCACAGAACTTGCATGTAATATAAGAGCAAAAAATACAATAAAAAAAAGACGCAAAGGAGAATAAAATTAATATTAAGAACAAATATTAAAATAAAAATAAATGACTCAAGAATTAAATCTTTTTCTTCAAGAGTTAAATTTTCAAAAATGAAAAGAAAAAATGAATTTAGGTTGTTTGGCTGTTGTGTTTACAGTATTTATCATGTTATAAATGAATCTTTAAAGGATTATAGAAGTGAAAGAGCTAATTCGTGGGATATTTTGGCTGGAGCAAACCTAGCAGTAGAGTAAGCGTTAGATGTCAAAATAGATAATAAAAAATATTATGGTAAATTTCTCCACCCTAGAAAAAAATATAAAATTCAAATCTCAAATTAATAAAATATTAATTATTGGAAAAGGAACAACAATTGAAAAGTTGATTTCAATCGATTTTTCAAAGTATTTTGTAATAAATCTTAATGACTCTCATAAGTTTTATAAAGGTGAAATTATTTTGATTAATAAACCTTGGGCACTTAACGATATAAATAAAATTAAAAAAAAATCTATCTTAATTGTAGATAAGAATATTGAGTATCGTAAAAAACTTCCAAATCTTTATAAGGTAAATTTCACTAAATATGAAATTAATAAAAATTCAAACCAAAGAATAGATAAATTTTTCAACAATAAAATTTGTTTTTACGACCCGTTATTTCTTACTTCAATTAAACTTTCATATCTAATTGCTAAATCAATTAAAAAAAAATTAGAAATAGATATGATAGGCTTCGATTTTAAATTTAAAAGTCCATTAAACTATACTACTTCATTTTTAAGTGATAATGACGATGATGATAGTTTCAATCCTGAGAGTGCAAAAATTGAATTTAAAGAACAGAAAAAAATTTTCAAAAAAATTTCATTATTTAAGAACGAAAATATTAAAATAAATCACATAGGTAATTTAGAATTTTCAAGATTGAATATTTTAAGATTTGTAGAAAAAAATTCTTTACTTAGTACTCACAATAATAAAACTGAAGTAGTGGCTGAAATCACAACCAATCATCATGGAAATTTTGAAAATCTTCTTAAAATGGTTAAGCTCTCAAAAGAAGCAGGAGCAGATTATGTAAAAATTCAAAAAAGAGATGTAAGAAATTTTTATTCTTCAAAAGATTTAAGGCTTCCTTATTTTTCAAAATTTGGAAACACATTTTATGATTATAGAATGGGATTAGAACTTGGCATGGATGAAATTGAAAAATTAGATAAATATTGTAAGAAGATAAATATAAATTGGTTTTGTTCGGTATTAGATATCAAATCTTTTCATGATATTCTTAATTTTAACCCTTCAATGATAAAAATTCCATCAACAGTGTCCGAACATTCGAGCCTACATGAAGAAGTATCCAAATTTTATAAAAAAAAGATTGTTGTATCCACTGGTTTTACAGATGAAAAATATCAAGATTATGTATTAAATAAGTTTAAGAAAAATGAAAAAATTTATCTGCTACAATGTACATCTTCTTATCCTGCGAGATTTGATGATTGTAATATTGGTGTTATTAGAAATTATAACTTTTTATCAAAACAAAATAAGAAACTTGTGCCTGGCTTCTCAAGCCATGATCCAGGAAGCCTTGGATGTATAATGGCCATAGCTGCTGGTGCAAAAATGATAGAAAAGCATGTAAAATTTAAAGATGTTAAGTGGGGACACTTTGATAGTGTTGCACTAAATCTGGGTAATAACGAATTCAAAAATTTTGTAAAAGATATAAGAAAATCAGAAATTTTAATTGGCTCAGAGATTAAAAAAAAATCACCTAATGAATTTCATAAATATATTCCTCAAAAATAATGAAATTTATTGCAATTTTACCAGTTAGATTACAATCTTCTAGATTGCCAGGTAAAGCTTTAAAATTAATTGAAAAAATTCCAGCTATAGTTCATGCATATAAAAGAACAAGTCTTTCTAAGTATTTAGATGAAGTATATATAGCGACCGATTCTAAAAAAATTCAAGATGTTGCTAATAAATTTAATTGCAATTCAATATTGACTAAAAAACACCAAAATGGTTCAGAAAGAATTTTTGAAGCATCAAAAAAATTAAATTTTAATTATCTAATTAATGTACAAGGGGATGAAGTTTTAATTGATCCAAAAAATATTGACAAAATGATCCGAGAGATTAAAAAAAATAAAAAAGACCAATATTTTATAGGAGTAACTCAATTTAATAAAAAAAATCAGAAAAACGTATTTAAAGCGGTGATTGATAATAAAGGTTATCTACTTTATTGTTCTAGGGAGGATATACCGAGTTCTCATATATTAAAAAATGATAAAAGACTTAAAGTAGTTTTTACAGTTGCTTTTAAAAAAAATTCTTTAAAAAAATTTGTTAAAATGAAAATTTCTAACAATGAAAAAAGAGAGCCTAATGAATTTTTAAGAATATTAGATAATGGTTTTAAAATAAAGACAGTTAGATTTAACAAGTCTCATATAAGCCTTGATACCAAATCAGATCTTAAAATTTTAAAGAAATTGATTAAAAAAGATAAAATTATATACCAATATCGTTAATTTTTTATATAAAATTTCTTTTAAAATTATTTTAATAGGGAAGCTTTGTTTCAGAAAAGCCATTTCTTTTTAGCCAACCTTCAGCTATAGGAAGTTCATATTCATAGTCTATATCTAGGCCACCTTGCTGAATAAGAGGATAAATTTTTTTACCCATCCATTTTTGCGGCAAAAGTCCATCTTTAAAATTTTCAATACACTCTGGTCTCACTACAGAAACTCCACAATCATGAAAATATACTGAGTCAGCTTTTTGTCTATTAGAGTCGATTTTAAAATCAAAAGTATCTAAGGGCACAAAGGGATGTAAAAGGCCATCTTCTTTAACCTTTCTAGCTCTTATAGGAGTAAACATATTATATTCTGAAACTGTTACAGCTGAATCAATGTTATTGTTTTTCCTTAATATTTCCACACCTTTATCTATTATGCTTGGTAATATCATTGGTGCATTACACATCAAAATAACTACGAACTCTATTTTTTGATTTAATTTTTTTTTAACAAAGTTATACCCATGATTAAAGACCTCTTCTACTGTCGCCTCACTAGTAGCTAATTCCGCTGGTCTATCAATTATAGTAACATCAAATCCTTTAGCCACAGATTTGATATTATTACAATCCGTTGACACAAAAACTTCATCAACATTTTTTGAATTTAATGATGCTAAAAGTGGGTATGTCATCAAAGGTCTTCCTAAAATTGGGTGTACATTTTTGTTTGGAAAACCAACACTACCACCTCTTCCAATTAATAATGCAATTATCATAATCAGTTCTGATATTTTATCTCTTGTCTTTTTGGAAAAAATGCATCAAAACCTAATGCTCCTGCCGAAACTCCACCATGTAAATGATCTGGTCCAATATCAACGCCATTGTCTGTAGTTAATGTTTTATGCTTACCATCAGTATAAAAATCCATTTTTCCACTGATCAACCAAGTGATTTGCTCATTTTTATGTCCTGTATCCTCAAACTTAAACCCTTTTTTAAGATCGAATAATACCAAGGTTAATCCTCCTCCTTCGTAAGGACGAGATATACATTGACCACCCCATAAATCTTTTACTTGAATATCTTTTTTGAAATTGAAAAAATTACAATTGCCTGATTGTTTATCTAATTTTTTTGCACTAATCATAAAAAAGGAAGTATTTTCTTTTACTAAAATTTGAAATTTTTGATCTGAGGAGATTATATCAATTGCATCGAAATCTTTTAAAGTTTTTTTTTTATCTTCAATTTCAATTTCTAGAGATCCACTTACAACAACGATTATTTTTTGTTTACCTTTCAAATCATTAAACTTATTGTCAATTTTAGAATTATCCAAAAAACTACCTTTATTTAATTGAAATTTAGCAACCAATAAACTGTTCCAACCCAAATAATTGCTAGTTATTTGGTTATCTTTATTATCTTTTATAAAATCAAAATAGTTTGAGGGTTGTTGTTGCATAATTTCTTATAAATCCTTTTACAATATATTACAATTTTTTTAATTTTGATAATATTTATGCTTATATTAAGACAGATCAAAAATGTATCGGGATAATAATTTTTTCTAAAACTATTTTTTATAGTTAGTGATCAATGTTTATAGTAATAAATTTAATTAATATTAATTTTTAAAAATTTTTTTCAGTGCATAAATCAAGCCAATTGA
>TARA_B100001057_G_scaffold296309_1_pt1 | contig 23073 bp, 17 predicted proteins | sample TARA_B100001057 | Tara Oceans TARA_B100001057 (sample SAMEA2621839) | marine metagenome | biome: marine biome (ENVO:00000447); feature: surface water layer (ENVO:00002042); material: "saline water (ENVO:00002010), including plankton (ENVO:xxxxxxxx)" | depth 5 m
GATATTAGAAACAATATTGTATCATTAGCAAAAATGTTAGGTTATACTCCTAACTCACCAAGAGCACCTAGAGCTTCAATCAATATTGTTGTTAATGACGGTTCAGGTACTTCAATTACAATGGCAAAAGGTACTACTTTTATTTCAAGTGTAAATGAAACCTCTTATCAATATGTAACCAACGAAGATATTACTTCAACACCTGTTGATGGTGTTTATACTTTTTCAAATGTAAATTTATATGAGGGTACTTTAGTTAAGTTTAAATATACGGTTGATGAAACAGACGTTGACCAAAAATTTGTAATACCTAGTGAGAACGCAGATACTTCAACTTTAAAAGTTACCGTACAAAATTCAAGTACAGATACAACACTTACAACTTATTCTTTATCAAGTGGATATAGTGGTGTTGGTTCAGATACAAAAGCATATTTTATTCAAGAAACAACAGATGGTAAATTTGAAGTTTATTTTGGTGACGGTGTTACCGGACAAAAACTAGTAAATGGTAATGTTGTAATTTTAGAATATGTTGTTACCAATAAAACTGCTTCAAATGGTGCAACTACTTTTAATTTACAAGGTAGTGTTGGTGGTTTTACAGATACTACCATTACAACAAATTCAAATTCTCAAGGTGGTTCTGAAGCTGAAGATAATGAATCAGTTAAGTTCAATGCACCTTTAAATTTTGCGGCTCAAGATAGAGCGGTTACTACAACAGATTATGAAACACTTGTAAAACAAATTTATCCTAACTCTTTATCAGTAAGTGCTTGGGGTGGTGAAGATGACGAAACGCCAAGATATGGTATTGTTAAGATTGCAATTAAGGCAGCTTCAGGTTCTACACTAACAGACCAAACTAAACTAGATATTGTAAACGGTTTAAAAAAATATAATGTTGCTTCTGTTAAACCAGAAATAGTTGACCCGGAAACTACTTCAATATTATTAACTTCTAATATTAAGTATGACGCTAAATCTACAACTAAATCAGCAACAACTTTAAAATCAGATGTTATTAATACAATAACAAATTATAATACAGGCACATTACAAAAATTTGATGGTGTTTTTAGACATTCTAAATTAACAGGACTAATAGACAATACAGACGCAAGTTTACTATCGAATATTACTACTTTAAAAATTAGAAAAAACTTTACACCAATAATTAACTCTGCTACAAAATATGATATTTACTTTAGAAATGCATTATACAATCCTCATTCAGGACACAACTCAGCTGCTGGTGGTATTTTAAGTTCAACAGGATTTAAAGTAGCTTCAGACGCAACTAATGAAATGTTTTTAGATGATGATGGTCAAGGTAACGTAAGAAGATATTATCTAGTAAGTGGTGTTAAAACTTATGCTGATAGTACGCAAGGTACTATTAATTATGCAACTGGTCAGGTAACTTTAAATTTATTGAACATAGCTTCTATATCAAATATTAGAGGAGCTGCTTCAACAATTATAGAGTTAACGGTTACGCCATCTTCAAATGATGTAATTCCTGTAAGAGACCAGATTGTAGAAATAGATGTAGCAAATTCTTTAATTACCGTAGAAGAGGATACTTTTGTTGGTGGTGCTGCCGAAGCAGGTGTCGGTTATTCAACTAGCTCAAGTTATTAATGATAAATGGCAAAGTTTAATGAAAAAATATCAACTATACTTAACAGCCAAATTCCAGAATTTGTTATTGCTGACCACCCAAAGTTTGCCGAATTTCTAAAAGTCTATTATCAATTATTAGAATCAGCCGAATTACAAGTTAAAGATGTTCAAAACACCGTTGGTGTTTTAATTGAAACTGAAACAGGTCAAAATAATAATATAGTATTAAACTCAACTAGAATAGGAAGTGCCATAACTTCTATTGATGAGGGTGATAAAATATTATTAGAAGAAACTGGTTATGGTAAATTTATTGTAGGTGAAACCGTAAAAGGTCAAACTTCAGGTGCAGAGGCAAAAGTATTGTCTGAAGATTTGGCGAATGGTAGATTAATAATATCTGCTAATGATAAATTTATTACAAATGAAATTATAAACGGATTAGAATCTATAGCTTCTGCTACAATCTCAAATTACAGACCACAACCTGTTCAAAATATTTCCGACCTTGTAAACTTTAGAGACCCCGATAAAGCAATCGAATCTTTTTTAAGTAATTTTAGAAATGAATTTTTAGCAACTTTACCTGAAGTATTAGATAACGAAGTTGATAAAAGAAACTTAATTAAAAATGTTAAGTCATTATATAAAGCAAAAGGTACTGCCGCTGGTCACGCATTATTTTTTAGATTGTTATTTAATGAAACAACTGAAACACTTTATCCTAGAGAAAACTTATTAAAAGCTTCAGATGGTAATTTTGACTCTTTAAAAATTTTAAGAATTATTGAAAGAGTAGGAAACACCGAAGGATTAATCGGTAGAACAATTACTGGTAAAGATTCAAAGGCAACTGCTGTTATTGAAAACTTAGCTAGATTTCAATTAGGTAATGATACAATTACAGAATTGATTGTTAACAAAGATACTATTAACGGTACTTTTCAAGTTGGCGAAGAAGTATCAGGAACAGCAAGTGATACAGATGACTATTTTATTTTAGCAGATATAACAGGAATACCTGGTACAAAAACTATTACAAATAACGGTTCACTATATAAAAAATCTGATGGTATTAAAGTTTCAGGTGGTGGAGAAAATGCTTTATTTCAAATATCAGAAATAGGAACAGGTGAGATTGATGAAATTGTTTTAGATACTCCTGGTTCTGGTTATGCTATTGGTGATGTAATTAATTTTAATAATGATAATACTTTTGGTGCTAACGCTTCAGGTTTTGTTAGTATTGTTACCGGTAGTTTTGTTGACCAAAATGGAAAAATTGACCCACCTGACGGAACAGAGGATAGACTTATATTAGAAGATGAAACAACTTCAGGTGATTCATATTCAGGTAGTGAGATTGTACAAGAAACAAATACTATTTCACCAATAGTTCCAGGTTTTGCAAATTCAGCCGATAATGTTATTGGAGAAATTACAAAAATATTTTTATCTAATTCAGGAAGTGGTTATCAAACAACACCTGTTTTAACAATTACTACTTCAGGTGGAACAAATGGTAAAGTAAAAGCCTTTGGTAAAAATATAGGTTCTATTGAAGGTATTAATACAATTGAACACGGTAAAAAATATGAAACTTCACCAGCACCAACATTATCTTTCTTTCAAAACATATTAGTAGGTTCTCAAACAGGTAGTTTTACCACAGGAAATACTTTTACTACTTCAGGAAGTAAATCAGGTAAAATAGAAATATTGGATCCTGATAGAGGAATTTTAAAATTAAGTAATGTTGTAGGCGGAACAATAGCAATTGGTGAAACAATAACTTCTCAATCAGGTGGTACTGCTAAAGTAATAAAAAATAATTTAGCTTCTGCTACCGTAGATGTTGTACCTGTAACCGATACAGATGGTGAATATCTTGACGAAGTTGGTAAACTTTCTGAAAGTACAATGAGAGTACAAGATAGTTTATACTACCAAGATTTTTCTTATGTAATTAAAGTTGGTCAATCAATTAATGCTTGGCGTAATGCATTTAAAAAAACAATGCATACTTCAGGTTTTTATTTTACAGGACAAGTAAACGTTTCAACTAGACTAAACGCACAATTACAATCACCAGTTCTTGGTTCTGTTTCAGGTGTATCTGATAGTCCATTTATGAGATTAATCAATACTCTATTCTCTACAATATTTGGTAGAAGATTAGGAACAAATACTGACGGAACAACAAAGAGAACAAACCCATTATCAAGTGGTGCTATAGATAGCGACGCTACTACTCACGAACATTTTAGTAATAATCAAAGAGACGTAACCTTAACTAGAGAGCCAATAGTTATTGATTATACTAGTAGAGTAAGAAGACTAATATCAGATGGTACTACAACTTATAATGTTAAATCTGGTCACGCATACGCAGGACCAAGATATACATTTTTAAATAAAAATGCACAAACCATTTACAATCTAGCAGGTTATAATGTTCAGGCTTTTAATGATATTAAGATTATAGGAACAAGAACAGGTTTAGATGGTAAATCAGCAGTTTTTCTTGCGTCTTCTAATGAATTTGGTAGAAACTTGAAAAGTAATTTTACGATACCAGCCACTATCGCAACAAACAAAAATGACTTCTCAAATACAATTACCAACTTCAGCGCTACAACTGCTACGTTTGACGACACAACGCCTTAAAAATGATTATAAATAGTAGAGAGATTTAAATATGCCAAAAAGTACAATAAATTTAGGAAGTTCACCCAATGACGGTACAGGTTCTAACCTACGAACCGGTGGTACTATCATTAACAATAACTTTAATGAGTTATATACAAATTTAGGTGATGGTACTAATTTAAAACCATACATTGATTTTGCAGATGATTCATCTACAACGTTAAGAACAAACATAGGTAACCCTATAACTATTGAGGGTGGCTTAGGTATTGATACAGCGGTAACTTCAGGTAAATTTCAAATTAAAGTAAATGCTTCAGTATTAACGGCAACTGCTTCGGCAACTCTTACAAACAAAGCAATTTCTTTAACTAACAATACTCTTTCAGGAACATTAACAGAATTTAATACAGCAATAAGTGGTACAGATTTTTTATCAACAGACCAAACACAAACGGTTACAAATAAAACAATCAATGGTTCACTAAACACATTATCAAATATTGCTAATAACTCACTTTCAAATTCAAGTATTACAATTAGAGATAATACTTCAACAACAGATGTTGTAAATTTAGGAGAAACTTTATCTATATTAGGTACTGGTTCAGTATCTTCTACGGTAACAGGAAATACGGTAACTCTAAACGTATCTAATTTATCTAACTCTGATTTATCAGGTAGTGCAGGTATAACAAATGCAAATTTAGCTAATTCTTCTTTAACAATTGGTAATACTTCAGTTGCTTTAGGAGCTACTTTATCTTCAGCAGGAAACTTAAACTTAACAGGTACTTCTTCATTATCTGGTTCAGGTAATATTGACCAAACAGGACAAGGTTCTAAAGTAAGACATAACTTTGCTAACGTAGCAAGTTTCCCAACAGCAACAGATTATTCAGGTTTATTTGTTTTAGATGAAACAACATTAAAACCTCATATAGCAACAGCTTCAGGTTATATTAATATATTAACAGAGAATGATTCAGTATCAAGACACGCAGACGTATTTACAACTGGTATTTCTGATGGTAACGTTTTAAAATGGAATTCAGGTAATGCACGTTTTGAAGCAGGTGCAGAAGCCGGCGCAATGACGGTACAAGAAGAAGGTTCTTCTTTATCAACGGCAGCCACAACATTAAACTTTGTAGGTTCTGCTGTAACCGCTACAGGTTCAGGTGCAACAAAAACTATTACAATTACAGGTGGCGCAGTTGCATTAAACGATATTACAGATGTAACCAATACATCACCAGTTGCAGGACACACTTTAGTTTATGATGGTTCAGGTTGGGTACAAGCAACAACACCAGTTTCTCAATTATTGGTAACTGCTAGTGGTTCAAGTGCTTACTTATTTACAGGTGCAGGTTTTCCGTCAACTTCATCTAATAACCCTACTTTACACTTGAAAAAAGGCAATACTTATTACTTTGTAAACAACTCTGGTGGTTCACATCCGTTTAGAATACAATCAACGACAGGTACAGGTGGTACAGCATATAATACTGGTGTTACCAATAATAATGCGGCTTCTGGTGCAATAATATTTCACGTATCTATGGATACACCAGCGACTTTATATTATCAATGTACAAATCACGGAGCAATGCAAGGAACAATTAGTATAACATAGTAAAAAGTATTATAAATATTGATTAAGGAAAAAGAAATATGCCAGCAATTATAACAAACAAGTTTAGAATACACAATTCCGAACAATTTTCTGAATCTTTTACAGAGGCTTCAGGAAATACGTATTATCTAGGAATTGGTAGGTCTCTACCTTATTCTACTGCTACAAGAGCAGATGGTAGAACAGACAATCAAGGTACAGACGTATTACCTATTACACCAGCAGATAACTTAAACGCAGAGTCATTTACTTTTGATGACCTTTTAGCAGTTAAAAAAGTTAGTGATACAGATATTTCATTTGTAGCACCAAGAAGAAACTGGTTGACTGGCACAACTTACGATATTTACAGACACGATTATGGAGAAAGAATTACTGGTACAACTACTTTACAAACAGCTAATAGTGGTGTAGCTAATTTATTTGACGCAAATTTCTATGCTCTAAACTCATCAAGAAACGTTTATAAATGTTTAGACAATAATAATAATGCAGCTTCAACGGTAGAACCAACTGGTACAAACTCATCTACAATTATATCTACTGCTGATGGTTATAAGTGGAAATATATGTACTCACTTTCTGCTTCTCAACAATCAAATTTCTTATCAACAGATTTTATGGCAGTTGCAACAAATTCAGATGTAAATTCTCAAGCAGTTGCAGGTGCAATCAATGTAGTAAAAATTAAAACTGCCGGTTCAGGTGGTGCAGATGGTACACACACAGGTATTGCTATAAGAGGTGATGGCCAAAACGGTGTTGTATCGGTAACGGTAACATCAGGAGCGGTAACAGCGGTAACGGTAACAACTCCGGGAACAGGTTATACTTTTGCTACAATTTCAAATGCTCAAATAGTAGCCGCAGGTGCAACAAGTTTAACAGGTGCAGAATTAGATGTAATTATTCCACCAAAAGGCGGACACGGATTTAACGCAATTCAAGAATTAGGTGCTTTCTTTGTAATGACAAATACAAGTTTAGAAGGAACAGAATCAGCAAATACTGGTGACGTTTCAGTTGCTAACGACTTTAGACGAGTATGTTTAATAAGAGACCCAAAATCAGGTGGTTCAGCTGCTTCAGCTGCCACATTAAGAGCAACAAAAGCAATTAGATTAACAGGTGTATCTGGTACTTTTGCTGTTGATGAAAAAATTACTCAATCATCTACTGGCGCAATAGGTAAAGTAGTTGAATGGGATTCTTCAAACGCTATATTATATTATATTCAAACAAGACACAATGACGAAGGTGTTGATAGTAATGGTAATCAAACAGCATTTTCAGGAGCAAACGTTGTGACCGGATTAAGTGGCGCAAGTGGAACACCAGAGACTTCACATTCGGCAACAACTAACAATGTAGTATTCGTCAGCGGATATTCTGTACCAGAAATTGACCACGATTCAGGTGATGTTTTGTACGTAGAGAACAGAGCACCAATAACAAGAGCGGCAGACCAGACAGAAAATATCAAGTTGATTATAGAATTTTAAGGGGATAACAGACTATGCCAAGTCCAACTGATTTTAACTTATCGCCCTATTATGATGATTTTGCTGAAGCAAAGAATTTTCACAGAATTCTTTTTAGACCAGCATTTGCCGTACAAGCGAGAGAGTTAACACAATCACAAACTATTATACAAAACCAAATTGAAAGATTTGGTGACCATATGTTCAAACAAGGAGCAATGGTTATTCCTGGTCAAGTTTCAATTGACACACAATACACTTCTATAAAGTTAACTTCTAAATCAGCCTCTTCAATAGATTCTTATAACAATGCAACATTAACAGGTAATACTTCAGGTGTTGTCGCTGATGTTGTTGGCGTATCTGCTGCTGATGGTACAGACCCCGATACTTTATTCATAAAATATAATAAAACTGGTACTGATAATGCAACTAATGTTTTTGCAGCCGGTGAAACTTTAACTTCAAGTGCTTCTGGTACTCCAACGGTTGTTGTTGCAACAACTCACACAGGTTCAGCTGCCGCTATTCAAAGTGGTATATATTATATTAATGGATTTTTTGTTCAAGTTTCAGCTTCAACTTTAATACTTGACAAATATACAAACACACCATCATATAGAATTGGTTTAGCAGTTGCAGAATCTTTTATAACACCGAGTGGCGACCCTACTCTAAATGACCAAGCTCAAGGCGTATCAAATACAAATGCTCCGGGTGCTCATAGATTTAAAATAGATTTAACATTAACAAAGAAAACATTAGCGTCTGCTGATGATAACAATTTCTTTGAAATCGCTAGAGTTGATAATGGCAATATAAAAAATATGGTCAGAAATACAGAGTATGCAGTTCTTGAAGAAACTTTAGCAAGAAGAACGTTTGACGAATCTGGTGATTATACATTAACAAATCCAGACTTTGATGTCAGAGAACATTTAATTTCAGGAAATAATAGAGGTATATTTACTTCATCTAATGGTGGTTTAGAAACTAAATTAGCTGTTGGTGTTTCGCCATTTAAATCATATGTAAATGGTTATGAAAATATAAAAACTAATACAACTTTTATTGATGTAGATAAAGCTAGAGATTTCGATACAGCAAATAATAATAAAACTAGATTTGCAGTAGATAATTATTTTAACGTAACCAATGTATTTAATACACCAGATATAGGATTTGTTTCTGGTGATGTAGCCGCATTTAAAAATGTAAATCTATTTAATGAATCAACGGTCAATAGAGGTAGTTCGCAAACAACTTTAGGTTTTGACGTTCCTCAAATTGGTCGTGCTAAGTCAAGAGGTTTCCAATATGTAAGTGGTACAGAAACAAATGATATCTTAGCTAATACAGGAGTATTTCGACATTATCTTTTTGATATTGAAATGTTTACTCAAATTAATTTACTTACAGCAGTTTCATTTACAACAGGTGAAATTGTAACCGGTTCTACTTCAGGTGCAACAGGTGTTGTACAAGGTATATCGGTAACAGGAACATTTACGCCTACGGATATTTCCGTTGCAAGTCCTGGAGTTGCAACTTTAAGTAATCACGGATTTAGGGACGGTCAACAGGTAACATTATCTGGTGGTAATTTTGAAATAGGTGGTTCTGCTTATACACCAGGTATTTTTTCAATAAGAAATGCAACTCAAAACACTTTTGAATTGTTTAGTTCAGATGGTTTAACGGCACAAAACGTTACCGCTTTTACTTCAGGTCCTAATATTCAACACGCATTAGCAGTTTTATCAAATGTAAAAGGTTCTTTTTCAAATGGCGAAACTATTACAGGTCAGACTTCAAGCAATTCAGCAGTAATTCAAGCAGATGTAAATGGTAGAAAAGGTATTTTAGCTTCAGATATTAGTTCAGTAAAACAAATTGGTATGGCAGGTTCGCCACAATATACTGCTGACACAGATTTATCATCTACTTACGGATTAAATGAAACAATTTCAGGTAACGTATCAATAGCAAATAGTTCAAAAGTTTTACAAGGTAAAGGTACAAACTTTACACTTGATTTAAAAATTGGTGATAGTATAACTTTTACTAATGACGCTGGTGGCACAATTAATGCAATTGTTCAAAACGTTATATCACAAACAGAGGCAACTTTAGCAGCTGCTGTTGGTGGTTCAGATGTTTCAACTGCTTCTATCTTAACAAGAAAAAGAGCAAAATTACAAAATCCAGAAAACAATATTTTAATATTTAATTTACCTTATAAAACGGTAAAAACATTAAAGACTGCTACAAACAATGGTGCTACTGATACAAATTATAATGTAAGAAGACAATTCGTTCAAACATTATCATCAAATGGTGACGCAACAATATCAGCAGGTACAAACGAAACTTTTGGTTCTTTATTAAATTCAGACTTTGCAGTTTCTATAATGACACTTGGCTCAGGTAGTACAGGTGCAGCTGGTGATGTATTAAGTGTATCAGGTACAAACCACGAAGGTGATTCAATATTTAATTTAACAGGTTCGCCAACAGGTAAAACTTTAAACCTAGACTTTGGTGCTAACTTTGCAGGACATAAAGTAAAAATCTTGGCAACGGTCAGTAGGTCAATTGCAGGTTCAAAAACAAAATCTTTAAATACAAACCAAAACGCAACTATAGCTACTCAATCAGTTATTGAAAGTGGTATAGTGCCAATTGGTAAAGCAGATATATTTAAAATTAATAGTGTAAAAATGTCGGGTGCTTTTGGTTCAGCACCATCAGTTTCAGATACAGATATTACCGATAGATTTGATTTAGATAATGGACAAAGAGATAACTTTTATGATATTGGTAGATTAAAATTAAAACCTGGTGCAATCGTACCATCAGGTCAATTACTTGTAAACTTTGAGTTCTTTTCTCACGGTTCAGGCGATTACTTTGATGTTGATTCATATTCAGGTGTTGTAAGTTATGAAGCTATACCAAGTTATACTTCAGACACTTCAGGAACAACTTATCAATTAAGAGACGTTATAGATTTTAGACCAAGAGTAGATGACGCAAGTACAATTGATAGTGGTAGTATAGATAGGTCTTATGATGGTACAGGTGCTTCTACTATTGATGTTCCTAAATTTGGTTCTGATATAACTTCAGATTTAGAATTTTATTTAAATAGAATAGACAAACTCTTTCAAACAAGAGAAGGACAATTAAGAACGGTTAAAGGTGCTTCAGATTTAAACCCATTATCACCATCTAATTTAGATGGCCATATGTTATTGGCAACTTTAAGTATACCTTCTTATACTTTAGATACCGAAGATGTTAAAGTAGAAAAAGAAGATAATAGAAGATACACAATGAGAGACATTGGTAATCTTGAAAACAGAATTAAAAATATAGAATACTATACTCAACTTTCTCTATTAGAAGCAGACGCTCAAGGTTTACAAATACAAGACGCAGATGGTTTTGATAGATTTAAAAATGGTTTTGTTGTTGATAACTTTTCAGGCCACAATGTTGGTGATGTAGGTAACAATGATTATAAACTATCAATTGATAGAGCAAGAGGTGAGGCTAGAACGTGGTTTACGGAAGATATAATAGAATTAGAAGAACGTGATGATGATGGTACATCAATACTTGCTTCAGATAGAACAGATGGTAATTATGCTAAAACAGGTGATTTAATTACTTTACCATTTACAGAAACAAATTTTTTACAACAACCATTTGCTACTAAAACAGAAAACTTAAATCCATTCTTAATATTTAATTGGATTGGTGATGTTGAATTAAATCCACCAGTTGATGAATGGAGAGATACAGAGGTAGCACCTGAAGTAGTTGCTAATGTTCAAGGTACTTTTGATAACTTAGCAAGAGAAAGAGGATTAACAAATAGTAATATTTCATCTATACCAATGGGTACAGAATGGAATGGTTGGCAAGACCAATGGTCTGGTAATCCTAGGTCAAATGCAAGTTGGCAAGGTAATAGTTTAGTTCAAACAACTTCAAGAGACGTTGTACAAACAAGAAGTGGTATTAGAACAACGGCAGTACCTCAAACTTTAAGACAAAGTTTAGGTGAAAGAGTTATATCAGTTGCTTTTGTTCCTTTTATAAGAAGTAGAACAATAGAATTCCAAGGTTACGGATTAAGACCAAATACTAGAGTTTATCCTTTCTTTGATGAACAAGCAGTTTCAACTTATGTAACCCCAGATGGTGGTTCAGCCGGTGGTAATTTAATTACAGACGCAAACGGATATGTAAAAGGAACCTTTGCAATACCTGACCCGAACAATACAGCAAATCCAAGATGGCGAACAGGTAATAGAGTATTCAGATTAACAAGTTCATCTACAAATAGTCAAGATAGAACAGACGTAGCAACTTCAGCTGAAGGCGATTACGTTGCAAAAGGTTTACAACAAACGGTACAAGAAGCTATTATTGCAAGTAGAGAAACAAGTACCGTAAGAAATCAGGTAACTGGTTCAAGAAGTTTTACAAGAAGTGCTAGTAGAGTAATTGCAGTTAGACAACCACCACAAGATAGAGGTGGAGGTGGTGAAGGTGGAGACAATAATGGTGACCCATTAGCACAATCATTTATGGTTGATGAAGAAGACGGTATTTTTATAACTTCACTTGACGCTTTCTTTGCAACTAAATCAAGTACGGTTCCTGTTAAAGCAGAAATTAGAAATATGGTTAACGGTTATCCTGGTCCACAGGTTTTACCTTTCGCAAGAAAATGGATAAATCCAAGTTCAGTAAATACAAGTACAGATGGTACAACAGCAACAACATTTACATTTGACTCACCTGTTTACTTACAAGAGGGTGTTGAGTATTGTGTAGTATTATATTCTGACTCAACTGAATATACGGCTTATGTTGCAAGATTAGGTGATAAAATTATTAATTCTAATAGAACGGTATCATCACAGCCAAATATAGGTGTTTTATTTAAGTCTGCTAACAATAGAAGTTGGACTGCTGAACAAATGGAAGATATGAAACTGACTATTAAGAAAGCAGTATTTGATACATCAGCAAATGGTAGTGTAACCTTATCTAATGCAACTTTACCTACAAAATTATTAAAACAAAATCCAATAAGAACATTTAATGGTTCAGGTGTTATAAGAATATTCCAAAAAAATCACGGTATGCATAGTACAACAGACAACGTAACCATTTCTGGTGTTGCTTCAGGTACTTACAATGGTATTGCACACTCTGATATTAACGGAACATATACTAGTATTTCAAACGTAACCCTAGATAGTTATGACTTAACAACTTCAGGAACGGCAACAGCTACAGGTGATACTGGTGGTTCAGCCGTAAATGCAACTAAAAATGTTCCTTTCAATGTATTACAATTACAAATAGGACACGTATTACATCCACAAACAAATTTAACGGGTACTATTAGAACAACAACTGGTAAATCAATTCACGGTGTAGAAACACCATTTAGTTTAACAGGTACAGCAGATAAGAAAACAATTGTACTAGGTGATAATATTTACTTTACAGAACCTAAACTTGTTGCAAGTGGTATTAATGAGACAAACGAAATGGCAGGTTCTAAATCAATGTTTGTAGAATTAACTTTAAGTTCTTCAAATGTTAACGTATCGCCAGTTGTAGATTTAAAAAGAGTTAATGCTTTTGGTATTGCAAACAGATTAAATAAACCTGAAGTATCATCTACTAATACATTTACAGGTGATGGTTCAACAACAGGATTTAGTTTATCATCTACGCCTGCTAGTGTTCATTTATTATCTGTTAAAAAATCAGGTAAAAAATTATCGCCTGTCGTAGATTTTTCTCTTGCAGGCTCAACTATAACATTGGTAACTGCTCCGGCTGCAGGTGCAAAAATTATTGCTAAAGTATCTAACACCGTAAATTATGAAGATGATACTGCTACAGAGGGTGGTTCTTCAGAGGGTGTTTACTTAACTAAACCTGTAAACTTGGAAAATCCTTCAACTGCTATTGAAGTAAGAGTAGCGGCTAGTGTAAGGTCAAGTTCATCAATTAAAATGTTTTTTAGACTAACTGGTGGTGAAGAAACAAGACGTATTCAAGATATAGAGTTTACACCATTTAATACAGACGGTTCATCCGATAGTGTAATATCTCCTTCTCAAGGTGATGAAGTTCTTGATAAAGATTTTAAAGATTACAAATTTAGTGTAAAAGATTTACCAGAGTTTACTTCATTCCAAGTTAAAGTAGTATTTAACGGAACAAACTCTGCTTATCCAGCAAGATTAAAAGATTTTAGAGCAATAGCATTGGCAATATAATGAGTAAAATTAAAGTAGAAGGACAAGAGCATTTAATAAGAGACATAAGTTCAAATGCTATTGTGAATACTAATGCTACAGAGTATCAACTTTATATGGCTAGAATACAAGAGAGAAAAAGCAATAGCGACCAAATTAAAGGTGCTTGTAGAGAGATAAATAATCTAAAGCAAGAGTTAAGAGAAATTAAAGGGTTAATTAAGGAATTAATAAAATAAAATGGCAATAAGACAAATAAATGTAACCGATAGTTTAGAGACATTAAGAAGTCAATTTAATGCATTGGCTTCCCAAGACTTTGGCGATATTGCAAATTTAGATAGTTCTATTACTGCTACAAATATTGTTGGCGCAATGAACGAAGTTATTAATATCGTTGGTGCCTCTGAAGGTTTTTTTATTGTTGATGAATCATCTACTAGACAATTAATTGGTGCAGGTCAAGAATTACAAATTAAAGGTACAGCAAATGAAACTACGGTAGCTGTTCAAGCAACAGACACTTTAGTAATTGGTTTACCGTCAGACGTAACCGTATCAAATGGTTTAACGGTTGGTAGTGGTGGTATTAGTTCATCAGGAAATATTGCAACAACAGGTTCAGCTGCTGTAAAAACAAATACTATTGATGATGTATCAGGTGGTGTTATAAACATTAACTCTGCTATTATTACAAGTGGTGACGCAACTCTTGGTTCGATTAACATTTCTGGTAATACTATTACATCAAATAACTCAAACACAATTACCGTTAACGATAATTTAACAATATCAGCAGGGTTAACTTTTACAACACCTACAATAACAGCGGCTTCAGGTAACTTAGCAGTCAGTTCAGATATAACAATGGCGCCAGGTAAATTAGTAATATTTGAAGGTGCTACAGATGATGGTTTTGAAACAGCAATTACGGTAACAGACCCAACTGCTGATAGAGTAATTACTTTTCCTGACGCAGGTGGAACCGTATTACTTACAGGTACAACTGGTTCAATAACAGGTGCAATGATATCAGACGATACAATTACAGGTAATAAATTAAAAAGCACGGTAACTTTAGTATTATACAATAGTTCAGGTGTTGCACAAAAAACAATTTATGGTGCAGGTGCTTTATCATAATAGATATGGAATTAGATTATGGCAGTAAGAAGACCAATATTTTTAAATAACGGTAACATCCAGCAAATGGATGATACTATGTTTGGTTTATTAAAAGATAAATTCAGATACGAATTTCAACAAGCAAGTCCAATATCATTATCAGTTGTATCAAGTGGTGGAAGTTTAGGTACTTTAGTTGATACTCGTATGATATCAGGTGGTCAACAAAATAATGGTTCAAGATTTCCTACAGAAGCAGAAACACCTGAGCCAACATCAACTTCAGTAAGTTATGCTAAAATAACTCAATCAGTTGCCTCAGCTCCTTCAATTACAAGTGATAGTGGTAAAAGATATTTTTCTTACATAGACGGTGACGCAAATGTTCAAGTAATGTCATATCAAGATATGTTAGATAGTATAGTAAGACCTGTAATTGATGAATTAACTTCAGGTAATAATACCAATCAACAAGCAGGAACATATTTTATAGATACTAATTCAGTAGCTTCAGGTGATGAATCTTTAGTTTCAAGTACGGCAGTTTTTATAGATACAAGAGCAAATACTTCATCTTTTCAAGCGTCAAATATTCCATCATCTACAAATGCAACATTAGATTATCCACAAACTATTAATAATTATTATTTAAAAAAGAATACAATATCATCACCTACACTTTCAGTATTACCATTAAAGATAAGGTCTGATAATGATGTACAAGAGTTTACAACTTCAGAAATTGCTACAATAGCAAATGAGTTAATGAGAAATGAAACGATTGATAGTGCAGGCGGATATAAAATTAGATATAACATTAATGGTACAGGAACAACTAAAGGTTCAGTTATGATTGACACTAGATTGACAGGTGGTTCTGGTAATTATCAACAAAGACAATTACACGCTGATGATTATAGAGCAATGGAGTTTCCAGACGGAACAGCAACAACAATTAACTCTTATACTTTTAAAATACAAAAAACATCTTAATTATGAATTATGAATATATTATTAACAGGCGGTGATGGCTTTATAGGACAAAATCTATATAATCATCTTATCAAAAATCACAAAGTAATTAACATAGACAAAGTTTCAGGTTATGATTTATTAACTTGTAATTTACACTATAACGCAGACTTGGTAATTCATTTAGCAGGTCTATCAGGTGTTAGAGATAGTTTAGATAAGCCTGAAGAATATTGGAAACAAAATGTTATTGCAGGCCAGAGAGTATTTGATTTCTTTTCAGATACTAAAATATTATATGCTAGTTCATCTACTGCTTGGGAACCTTGGCGTAATCCTTATGCTATGAGTAAATATAGTCTTGAACAAATAGCACCAGAAAATAGTTTAGGTATGAGATTTACAACCGTTTATGGACCTAGTGCAAAACCTAATATGTTAATACCTAAAATTTTAAGAAATGATGTACAATATATTAATACAAATCATAAAAGAGATTTTATACACGTAGATGATATTATTAGTGCAATAGATATATTAATGAGAGAAAATGTAAATGGTGCCATAGATATAGGTACAGGTCATACACACGAATTGGTGGACATTGTAGATTATTTTAAAATAGATTGTGAGAGAAAAATGGGTGGCGAAAACGAAAGACTAGATAATAAGGCTGATACAACAACACTAAATAGATTAGGGTGGAAACCTAAAATAAATTTATATAATTATATTAAGGAAAATAGAAATGTTAACTAAAGTGAATTTGAAAGACCATTTTGTAAATGCTGTATATGTCAATAATGAAAGAACATTAATAGAAGTTTTTTATACTTCACCAGATTTCAAAGAAACTCATAACGCAATCATAGAACACGATACTGAACATCCAGACTTTCAACATTTAATGAAATTTGTAAGTGTAGATGATTTACACGAAAATACTTACAATCAAAAAAAATTAGAAAGAAAAGAGTTTGAAGAAGAAGCTATTAAGATTGCTAAAAAATCTGGTCTAGTTTTTGATTACAATAGAATTGATACTAAATTTTTTCCTGCTTTAGTAAAAGCATTATTTGTAGATGAAGAAAATGATGACCACTTATTTGCTTTAAAACTTGCATTATTCGAAGTAGAAAAAATTAGAGATACAAAAAACGAAGATTTAAAAGTAGAGTTAAGAAAATCTAAAACAAAACTAGAAGCTTTAGATAAAGCAATTAATATTTTAAGAAGTAATTAGACCACCAGCCAGACCAACCTTTTTCCATAAGGTGTTGCATTTGACCAAAAGTAATCATATTTTCTTTAGTAGGTTTATCGTGAATATGGTTTTTAATTGATGAACAAAAATGTCTACCATAAGTATAGTATTTAATTTCGTGATAATAAAACTCATCACTACCCTTATTGTATTTCTTTAAGTAATATTCGTCATTTGATTTAAACTTATCCCAAATATAAGATACATCACCTGTCCAAGATACGACAGACGAGTTTAAAGGTGTATGGGCTTTCTCTCGCCACCAAGAATCATCTAGTAATGTAAAATGTTTTCTAACTAATGGTCTTAACTTATCAAATATACATACGTCTAAATCAAAGTATAAATTTTCACCGTCTCTAAACATATCATACATTTGAAGTTTGTTATACCAATTACCATATAAATCTTTTTCAATGACCTCAAACTTATCATACTTGATACCTGAATAAGTATCAATCATATGTTTTAAATTATCAACGTGCCATTGAGTAAACTTATCACCAAATCTACAACAAATTATTCTCATTTTATTTCTGTTATCTTAATGCCTCTATTTCTATGAGAGTTTATTTTAAACTCTGCTTTTTCAGGTATGTTATGAGTATTACCATATGGGTCTTTTACTTGACCTTTATCTTTAGTTATGTCAACTATTTTTGCTTTTCTCATTTGTTTACCAGTTCTAGGGTGTGTTTCTTGGTCAGTTATTGTAATCTTACTACCATTAGCAGCGCCTAACATTAATTCAGTTTCGTCAGATTCCCAACGAGGTTTATCATTTCTAGGATAACCAATACCTAAACCATAACATATTTCTTTGGTACCATTTTTTATGTCATCCATAATACCTAATTTTTTAGGCCAATAATCATCACCATTTAAATCATTATGACTTTTATTAGCGCCTGTGGCAAATCCCATTGAGGCAGCTGCTTTCATTGTTAGACCTAAAGATATACCAATACTACAATAGGCATTTTGCCATCTGTTTTTATCTGTATTAGATTTTAAAGTACCATCAGCGTGAGAGTTTAATTGACTATTAGGTTCTTTTGCCACCCATACCATATAGATACTAGCATTTGATTGTGAGTTTCTCCAGTTTGCTGGAGGATTTCTTCTATGAGTATAACCCCAAGTATATCTTGATATCTCTTGTATTACTTTTCTATCAGCCGTATAATATACATCAAAATATCCTTCGTGTTGTTTAGTAGGACTATTTGTTGCTATCCATAATAATTCATTAACAATATCATCTACTAAAAGAGGGTTTAATTTACTCCACTTTTCATAATCCCAATTTCTTTGGCATTTTTGAATTTTATTATATATTTCTCTTTCTTTGTCCCATTCATAAAACATATGCATAATTTTATTCTCAACGTCCATTTAAATATCCTTTATCTTATTATCAGGTCCAGCATAATGTATAATCTTTATATACTTATGTGCCTCACCCATTATTGCATAGTCTGTTTTAAATTTTTTGCAATATAATTTCTGTAATTCTAAATCTTTTCTAAAATCATTTGATTTTTTGTATAAAATTCTACCTGGTAATTTTTTAACTTTATATCTTTCTTTAGCCGTTGAATTAACATAGTTTTGTTCACCATAATATTTTTTATGTACAATACCTTCATTATAATAATAGTTTTGTTTATAGTCTGGATTTAGTTCAAAATCTTCCCATATCATTTTTAAAGTACCAGATTTAAATTTATAAAAACCACCGTTCATACCTAATTTATTATCCCACCAAGCGTCATAAGTTAATAACTCACCATCTTTTACTTTAGCAGTTAATATATCATCAATATTATTAACTATTACCTGGTCAATATCCATAATTATAATATCATCACCTGGTTTTTGATAACCATATAAAGGACTAAAGAATTTTAATTTATGCCAATGTTTTTTTATATTACTATGATGATTATAAGGTAATACTATATCTGCCTCAACATCCGTATCACTAATACATACAGATTGAAAAGGCACACTACTATGCTTTCTAATACTATTATAAAAATTAGATACGTAGTCTGGTGTATATAGACCTTTAAAATATACGGTACATATTTTAAGCATTTACATTTCTCCAAACAATATCAAATCTTTTGTTGATAGCGTGTATTAATTTTGTATCTTCAGGTATGAATAAGTTATCATAGAAAAAGTAATGCCATTTATCATCAAGCCATTGTACAGATACATCTTTTTCTTTTAACTTAACACTAAACAAAGTTTCATTATCATAACCAAAGTAATCTACTATTTTTTTAGGAAACATACTTTTGTCAAATTTTAATTGTGTCATTGTAATCATATCTTGGTCAAATTGATTAAAATACTCTAGTTGAAATAAATGAGATTTATCTATACCTATAATACCAGTATTAACTACATCAACCTCTGAGCTAAGACCTCTATGTAATAACATTGCTTGAGCATTGTAATACTTTGAGTTAGGACTTCTAATTGTTTGAGAAGTTTCAGATATATCTTCTATCTTAGCGACCTTATTATTATTATTTGCAATAGCAATACCTTTAGATAAATCAAATACTTCAAAAAAGTTTTCTTTAGTATTAGGCACCACATCAAAATCAATGTATAACATCTGGTCGTACTTTGAAGAAAACTTATAGAGTAAATATATCTTAAAAAAGTTTATTATGTTGTAAGTTGTTAAGAAAGGATATTTACCTTTCATTTCATCATAATATTCTTTATACTTATTTACTAATACAAAGTCAGCACCAATACTATCAGCATATTCTTTTTTACAATCAATAAGTCTTTGATAGTTTTCTTTAAACTCATTTTTTGTATTTAAGTTTGTTTTTTGATTATCAACAAACTCGTTATCAGGTACTTCAATGTATATACTATAAATTAATTTTTTCATATTTTCCAACAAGAGTAAATCTCAAGCCTCTTTCATCTTCGATTATACCTTTATCTAAAACTCTTGCATTGTCTGGTAATTGTTTTTGAAACTCATCAATACCACCAACACAATTAGTATGGTCTTTTATACTTCTCATATTATTTGATTGATAGGCAAAATAGGCATTCGTATCTAGTCTTAATTCTTTCATAGGTCGCATATGTTCGCAAGACGTATTAATAATTAAATTTGCATTTTGTATTCTACCTAATCTATCTTCATTCCAAACATCACTTGTAATAAAATCAACATTATCATAATGATTAAATAATCTATGTTTAGCTAAACCAAGAACCTCATCATTTAAATCTATTAAGGTTATTCTTTTTACTTGTTTAAAAGCAGGTATTAATATACTACCATACCAACCACCAAGTATAACTATTTCACTATCACTATCAACCATATTTAAATCATTAACCATTTTAATTAGCATTTCTTTAGATTTAAATTGATTAGGACTAAATGAATCTAAAAGGTCCATATTATGCCTACCTTCTCTCATTATATTTTTAAATAATTGTAAATCTATCATTTTAATTTCCCCATAACTATTAGTCTTGCAATTTTAGGTGAATAATTGTTAATACAAATATATTCTACCAATCTTTTTCTAAACATAAAAAGCATTACTTCTTCCATTTAATAATCTCCTCATACTCTGGTTTAATATCTTCTTTTTCTCTTCCGTAAGACCTTAACATTTCATATCTATAAAGTTCACTATATCCTGCTGACATTAAAACTATTGGTCTATAATCAGCGTCTTTTAATCCTATGTCGTGCCATTTTTCTATCTCTCTAAAAAAACAAGAAGTATATGATACATCTATATTTTGTTCAAGTAAATAACTTGATAAATTTTGTATAAACATTCCTACTTCAACTGCCGAAGTATCAATAAAATTGTGTACTCTACTTGGCCAGGCTTGGTCAAAAAACATTCCTTCTTCAACTTGTTTTTCATAAAATTTATTAGGATTTCTAGGTTGAGCGTGAATACAAAATAAGTAAGGATTAGATTTTATATGTTCATAGTAGGGGTTTGGTTTACCACTCTCTGTTCTTGTTGCCTCACCTCTTTGCATTGCTCTTTTCTCGGCGTCTTTATGATTTTCTGCAACCATTTTCCAAACTTTTATTTTTTCTTCTTTATGTTCAGGACCATAAACAATTACTTTCCAAGGCATAGCATTATTTTTAGATGGTGATGTTTTCCAGGCCTGCCATAATGCAAACTCTATTTTATCTTTTGGTGGCACATCATCTTTATAAAATCTAACGTGATGTCTTTTTTCTAATAAATCAAACGTACTCATTTATACATAACCTTATCATTAATTACTAATATATCTAATGCAGTTTTTTTAAAAGTTTTTAAAGCGTGTTCAGGTGAATCTACAATAGGTTCTTGACAATTAAAACTTGTATTTAATAACATAGGTACACCTGTCTCTTTGTAAAATGCATTTATAATATCGTAAAACTTTTGATTAAACTTTCTATTGACCGTTTGTATTCTTGCAGTATTATCAACGTGAGTAATACCAGGTACTTCAGCTGATTTAACTTTACATATACGAGACATAAAAGGACTTGGTAATCTTGTATCAAAATAATCTTGATAATGTTCTTCTAATACTGCTGGTGCAAATGGTCTAAAATCTTCTCTATTTTTAATTGTACTATTAATAATATTCTTAATATTAGGATTTCTAGGGTCTGCTAATATACTTCTATTACCTAATGCACGATTACCACTTTCTGCTCTATCTTGAAACCAACCAACTATTTTACCACTAGCGATTTCTTTTGCAATCTTTTCATAGTCAGCGTATATAAAACCAGGAAAAGAATAATTAGAACCAGCAAAAGTATCTGTTTTATGTACTTCATCATTTAAATTATAACTTGCGTGTTGATAAACACCTAATGCTTGGCCTTCATCACCTACAGCAGGTGGTACATATACGTTTTCATAATGATTTAAAAACTCTTCATTCATATAACCATTGTATGCAACACCACCAGCAATACAAAGATTTTCGCAAGTTTTAAGTGGATAGATATGCTCTTTTATTTTGTCTAAAGTAAATTTTTGTAGAGTATGTGCTAAGTCTTCTTTACCATACTTTTCTATATTAATCAGATTGTGTATATCATACTTCTTCTCTCGGATATCGCCGGAGATTATCGTTTCAAACACATCATAGTAGTATTGATTAAAACTACCATAGCCGACTAACCCCATCAGTTTACTTGCGCCTAATGAACCAAATCCAGTCAGTTTAGCCATTTGATTCCATAACCACCCTATTGGTAACTCTTTTGATAGGTCTTTTATGTTTGTATCTTTATCAACAAATATACATCTAAATTTAGCACCTATTCCGTCAATGGCAAGTATATCTGAAAACTCAAAGTCAGAATTTATCAAAGCATATGTGGCGTGAGCTTGGTGGTGGTCACAATAGTAAATATCATCTTTGAACACATAGTCAAATAATTTAGTTGGTACAAAATTAAGAAACTCTTTATCAATAATTTCTTTTATCATTCTAATACCACCTAGAGTATAAGAAAATGCTAACACACCATCCGTCTTTTTAAAATATTCATTTACAAATTCATTGTTTAGTTTATAATCATTTGTATTTAACTTATCATTATCGTGGTCATATGCTTCTACGTGATAAGGTAGATTATGTTTAAATCTAGTATATCTTTCCATTTGTTTATGTAATTTGCCATCATAAACATTATGGTCGTGTAAGTTTAAAGCTACAGCAGTTATTTTATGCATTTAACACCTTCGCATATTTTCTAAAAGGAAAATGACCTTTTGGTGGTACCCATTCGGTACAAGTTTTACAATAGTTCTCATACTTAAATAATTGCCAGTTCATCATCTTATCTATATTCTCTTGCGTTAAGTCAAACGTTTTAGATAGTTCTTTATTATTAGCAAACTTTTTACTACAATGTACAATATGTCTCTTTTCAAAATCTATTACAGGCACCTGTGGAAAAGCTGCACACATTTTCCTATCTATCTCTTC
>TARA_B100001057_G_scaffold276860_1_pt1 | contig 23057 bp, 20 predicted proteins | sample TARA_B100001057 | Tara Oceans TARA_B100001057 (sample SAMEA2621839) | marine metagenome | biome: marine biome (ENVO:00000447); feature: surface water layer (ENVO:00002042); material: "saline water (ENVO:00002010), including plankton (ENVO:xxxxxxxx)" | depth 5 m
TGGGCCAGTTTCTTGCTGCGGTAATGGGCTCGCCATTTTTTGGAACCCTGCAGCGGGTAGTGTGGCCAGTTGATTGCCCAGTAGATGAAAAACGGGCGCTTATCCTCGCTGGAAATGACAGCCTTGGCTTCCTCTACCATGAGGTCCCCGAAACCTTCCCCATCCCGCCAAACCTCCCGTCCGTTGCGCCATAGGTCGTGCCTGTTCGGTCCGTTCCAGTAGAAAAAGTGGGAGTAGTTGTCGATGCATCCTCCCATGTGACCAAAGGAGGAATCAAAGCCCTGAGCGTCGGGCATGGTCGCGTCGGTGTAGCCCAAGTGCCACTTCCCTACATGATGCGTCCGGTAGCCAGAGTCCCGCAAGGCTTCGGGCAGAAGGTAAAGATCAGGAGCAAGGCCCTTGCCTCCGCGGGAGGAAGAAATATTTCCTGGCGCCCCGAGTCGCATCGGGATGCAGCCTCCGAGTAGTCCAGCCCGGGAAGGGGAACAGACCGCCGCTGGAGCGAGCATCTGGGTGAAGCGGACGCCTCTCGCCGCGAGGTCGTCCATGGCGGGAGTGGCAAGATCCTTTGCGCCGTAGCAGTGGGCGTCAACGGATCCCTGATCATCGGTGTAGATCAGAAGAATGTTGGGGTTTTCCTGCGCGATCCCCGGGGACAGGAATCCAGCAACGAGAAGCATGAGCACTATAATCCAAAGGGCCGACATGATCCACGGATGGTGACCCGTAGTGGGAGGCAATCAAGCGCAAGCGTAGAAAGCAGACCAACTCCAGCAGATGAGCTCGCAGAAGGCGGGATCCTCACGCGTCTTTTCTGGCAGGGTCCTTGATGAAGACTCTTTAGATACGTGTTTCGAGGAGGAGTCCCTCCGTGCCGATTACCCCGTGCAGGATCATTCCAAGCCGGAATCGCCGATTGCGGGGAGACGAGTGGAGTGAGTATAGTGAGCCTATGTCTTGGGGGCAGAGGTCGCGAATGACGCGGGGGGCCGTGCTGGTTTTGCAGGGTGTTCTGCTGGTGATTGGCCTTGTCGCCTATGTGATGAGGGAGCAATTGGGAGGGGCGACATGGGTGATGGCCTTGGCCGTCTTGGCGGGGATTCTATCTTCTCTGTTCTGGACAGCGCGTCATGGAGCCGAGGAGGAGGCGGGAGAGGTCCTTCTCCTGACGGAAGAAGCAATCCGGAGAGAAGCGAAACGTCTAGATTCCCGGAGGGCCGAGATCGGTAAGGTGCTCATGGCCTACGGGGAGTGGATGGAGTTCCCCGACTTTGAGGAACTTCATAAGGTGGAGTGGGCTACCCCTGAGCGGTCGGCTCAGGATAAGGAAGTGGTGGCGCTGTTGGAAGGAGAGGCGGATCATGTTCTTGGGAGAATTTCAGAGGGTAAATACTGGGAACAGGGGCAGTTACAGGCCCGGGTGTTGCTGAATGACCTCGGCGATTTCGTGGAAGGCATTGCGCGGATCTACAACCCGCAGTCTGAGCGACCCCTGCTGGAAACCAATCTGGAAGAACTTCTCAAGGCGGTAAACCGGGTTTCGCTTCAGGTAATTCTGCTGCTCGAGGAGGTCCCGCTGCTGGACGTAAAGGATTGGAACCTGCGACAGGTTGCAGATAAGGTTCGTACTGCCAGCAAGGTAGTTAGGAAATACGAGGACCTTCAGCCTATCCTTAACCCGGTGCGCTACCTCTGGCAGGGTAGTAAGTTTCTTCTCGCTTCCAACCCTCTGCTTGCTGCGGGATGGATTGCGGGCTCGAATCTGGTGCGGGAAGGAGCCAAGAAGATCGGGAAGCGCTCCCTTGATGGTTATCTTCTGAGCGTGGTGCGGCAGGTGCTCGGAATTATCGCCTGGGAGACGGCGTCGATTTATGACCGAACCAATCGCTTCCGGGACCCGGAATGGGTCTACGGGGTGGAACTAGTTCATCTGGTCAGTGAGTTTACACTCGATCGTGAAAGTCTACGGGCAGCCTTTTCGGAACTGGGAGCCCTTGCCTTGCGTAGCAGTTACGACCGCATCTTCCTCTACCGGTGTGTCGCCCAGCACGTCAGTCCCAAGCCAGAGCGTTTTATTCAGGCAGATCTTATGACGGAGGAGAGGCGCGGGGAGATTGCGAGAGCTCTGAATAGCTTCTGTCGCAAGCACCTGGAGGGGGGCAAGGGAAAGAAGGCAGATAAGTGGCGCAGGGACCTTGGCCGGCGTCTGGCCTTGGAAATGACGGACCTGGAGAGCCTGGATGAAGGATGATCCCTTTTTTGTTGCCGTGATGGTTAACGGCCGCGAGGGCCTCCTCCTCCCGGACGTCCGCCACCACCGCGCCCCTCAAAGCCCCGGCGCTCGGCGGTAATAGATTCGACGGATTCCTGAGGAAGGCCGCTGGTTTCGATCCATTGACTAGCGGCCTCGCGGTCGCGGTAAAACCAGCTCCGTGCGACCTGAGTAAGGGCATCGGTACGCCTCTCCACGTCAGAGATGGTCTCCGCCCACTGGATAGCGGTAGCGGGCTCCTCCCTTGAGAGGGTCGTAGAAAATTCCTCTACGGCGGAGTCCCGTGCGGATGAAGGCTCCATGCTTGTCAGGAAATCGCCGGCGGCAGTTGCATCTTGCCGGGTCCATTCCTCAAAGGCCTCTCCATAAGCTTCTGCCTTGGCTGCGTCCGGCAGGGAGTCAGCCCAGCTCAAAACTGCCTGCGGGTCGTCCTCAGCCCATTCGTTGGCGACCCGGTTCACCGCCCGTTGACCGGCTTCATCACCCGCATACTGAGTTACCCACTCGACCGCACTTTCCAGGTCGTCACGGACTGCGGATTCGGCAACACGGGAGAGTGCCCCTCCTCTGAGATTGGGATCATTGATTGTGTCGACCCAGGCCTTGGCGGAGTCCAAGCCTTCCTCAAGCATTTCACTTGCGATGGTGGACATGTACCAGTTTTGGGTTCGCCCACCATCTTCGGTCTGGGGAAGGGAAGAAACGTATGCCATTGCCTCATCGACCCCATTCACCATCATACCGCGCACTACGCCGAAGGAGAGCATGCTTTTCTCTCGTTCGTCCTCCACACCACTGACGTAGTCGGCGGCCGCCCGTCCGTCGGCAGTGGCCCATCCGGACAGCACGCTGACAAGCTCGATTCCCCCGCGTTCTCCTCCCCGGCCCCTGCCTCTACCGCCTTCCTCTCCGTCGCGCTCGGCACGCATGTCGGTGAGAGCTTTAATGGCTCCGGGGCCATCGATGCGCCCCCATGCGTGGGCCATCAGGCGAAGTTCATCATCTCCTGCACCGCGCCCCCTGCGCCGTCCACTCTGAAGGGCAACGTAAGCAGCTTGTGCATTCTCAGGGGTAAGATTCTCAAGAAGCTCGGTAAAAAGCTTCCGCCTCAGGATCGGGTCGTTCTCCTTGCGCATCTGCTCGATGGCCGCAGTCATGTCCTCAGAAGAGATTGTCCCACCGGAGGTATACTTAGAGAGGAATTCCTTCACGCCCCCTTTGCCGTCGGACGAGCTGCGCATGGCGCCCACGGGGCGATTTGAGCGAAAGGCGGAACCTGCGCTCTTGGATCCGCCTGCCTCGGCGTCATTCCCACCATTTTCCTGAGACGGCTTCGAGATCCAGCCGAGGCCAAAGGCCAGGCCGGCGGTAAGGAGGAGGACTGGGATGAGGGCGGATCGTTTCATGGCTTCGGGCGGTTTTTGGAGGGCGGTTTCGAATTGTTAACAGAGCAAACACCTGATGCGAGTGGAAGTTGCCCGGAAAGAGTCATTCAGGAGTCATCGAGGCCGTGGCCCTTAAGCAAACGCCGGACCAGAATGCCCACAGCGGAATCATTTCCGCGAGTAAGGGAAGCCTGCCGCCCGGCGGAGTCCTGTATTCCACTCTTCAGGAAGGCCGAATCGTGAATTGCGCTGGCCCCGGGGGAAGCGGTCCATAGGATCCCGACATGAGACATGCACTCCTTGTCCGTATTTTTGCTGTTTTTCTAGTCGGGTGTTCGGTGGCTACTGGGAACCGACCGAACATCGTTGTGATCATTGTGGATGACCTCGGATATGGGGACCTTGCATCCTATGGAGCCAAGGATCTCCGGACCCCACACATTGACAGCCTGATGGCCGACGGGATGCGGTTTGATTCCTTTTACGCGAATTGTCCGGTGTGTTCGCCGACCCGGGCGGCGCTGTTGAGCGGGCGCTATCAAGAGCTTGTCGGCGTGCCCGGGGTAGTTCGAACCCATGCGCCCAATAACTGGGGCTACCTTGCGCAGGATGCCGTCATGCTTCCTCAGGTCCTCAAGCCCCTTGGATATCACTCTGCTATCATCGGGAAGTGGCATCTGGGGTTGGAAGAAGAGAACCAGCCCACGAGGCGGGGCTTCGATTTTTTCCATGGATTCCTCGGCGACATGATGGACGACTACTACAACCATCGCCGGCATGGGAATCACTACATGCGGCGTAATGAGGAACCAGTTCATCCCAAGGGACATGCGACAGACATTTTCAGTCAGTGGGCAGTGGACTACCTTGCCGAGAGGGCCCAGAAGAAGACACCCTTTTTCCTCTACCTCTCCTACAACGCGCCTCACACACCCATTCAGCCGCCCACCGACTGGTTCGAAAAGGTGAAGAAACGTGAGGCAGGAATTAGCAGTCAACGGGCCAAGCTCGTCGCGCTCATCGAGCACATGGACGAAGGGATTGGAAATGTGATGAAGGAGCTTCAAAGGACGGGGCTGTCGAAAGAGACTTTGGTTTTCTTCGTGTCAGATAATGGAGGGCAGGCAAATGTCGGAGCGAATAACGGAGCCCTCCGCGGTGAAAAGCAGGAAATGTATGAGGGTGGTCTGCGGGTGCCGGCCTGTGCGGTATGGCCGGGGAAAATCAAACCGGGTGGGAGGAGCGGGTTCATCGCTGCCACCATGGATATTTTTCCCACTGTGGTGGAAGCTGCCGGATCCAAGGTCGAGCATACGATCGATGGGAGATCCTTCCTGCCTCTGCTGCTTGGAAGGGAGCAACCAGCCTTTGACAGGGATCTTTTTTTTACCCGTCGGGAAGGGGGAGATCGCTTCATGGGCGAGTGCATCTGGGCCATGCGGCGGGGGGACTGGAAACTGGTAAAGAACTCGCCCATGAAAAATTGGGAGCTATTTGACCTCTCGGAGGACCCCGGGGAGACGACCGATCTCGCGGGGAAGAACCGGCGGAAGTATCGGGAACTCGGGGCGGCGATGAGGGTTCATATCCAGAGGGGAGGGGCTATTCCCTGGCAGAAAAGGTAGGAAGAAAAAGATCCCAGATGCTGGGGAGAAAAGGTGGATGGTTCCAAAAGATCTGAAGTCTTAAAGGATCCGGGGCGTCACTCGAAAGTGCTATCTATGGCTACTTTGGGGGCTGAATTTGAAACTTTCGAAGGAAAGGCGTGAGACCCGGGAGATTTTGTCTTAGTTCTCTCGCCTCAGAACTCTGAAATTCATGATGACCCGCTCGTTACTCGCCCTGCGGATTGCCTGTCTCGCTGTCCTTCTCGGATTCGCGAATGTGCAATCTGTTCCTGCCGCCCTCACTCTCGAGAAGCAAGATCGTATCTGCATTATCGGAAGTGGTCTGGCGGATCGCATGCAACATGATGGTTGGCTGGAGACTGTTCTCCACTCCGCTTATCCAAAGCATTACCTGACCATCCGTAATCTGGGCTATACCGGCGATACGGTCTGGAGCCGTCCCCGGAACAGGGGCTTCCCTTCTCAGGACCAGTACCTGAAAGACATCAAGGCTGACGTAATCTTTATCATGTTTGGTTACAATGAGTCCTTTGGTGGCGAGGGTGGACTGGGCAAGTATCGTGATGAGCTTGGTAAACTGGTGGATACCTACCGGAGCATGAAGCCTAACGGGAAGGGCGCGCCCCGGATTGTCCTCTTTTCCCCGATCGCCCATGAGGACCTCGGGAACCCCAACCTTCCGGACGGTAAGGCGAACAATGCGCGCCTTGCCATCTACTCAGCAGCGACCAAGGAGGTCGCAGAGGCCAAGAAGGCGGAGTATGTCGATTTGTTTTCCAGTTCGGCAGACCTCTTCCGTGCCTCCAACGTTCCCCTCACTATTAACGGCATTCATTTGAATCCGGAGGGAAACCGTCGGCTCGCGGAGGTTATCGCCAAGAATCTCCTCGAGAAGGAGATCCCTGCTTCGCCCAGCCTCGAGAAGGTTCGTAAGGCGGTGCTGGACAAGAACTGGCATTGGCATAACCGGTATCGTGCGACTGACGGCAACGACGTCTGGGGTGGACGCTCCGGCCTGAAGTTTGTGGACGGTCAGAGTAACAAGGATGTGCTCTGGCATGAGCTCTCCATGATTGATGTCATGGTCGCTAACCGGGACATGGCCGTCTGGGCTGCCGCGGGAAATCATAAGCATGAGATTGATGACAGCAATGTTCCTGCGCCGATCGCGGTGAAGTCGAACGTGGGCGGAAAGAGCAGAAGTTCGAATGCCGGAAAAGAGGGGAACCTCTCCGGCTACAACACCGGGAAGGAGGGGCTTGCCAAGTTGACGGTCCCTAAGGATATGGAGGTCAATCTCTTCGCGGATGAAAAAATGTTCCCGGAATTGATCAACCCTGTGCAGATGGCGGTAGACACCAAGGGGCGCCTCTGGGCCGCCGCTTGGCCTACCTACCCCAAGTGGGAGCCTCTGAAGAAGATGGACGACCGGCTGCTGATCTTCCCTGATGAAAACCGGGATGGCGTCGCAGACAAATGCATTACCTTTGCCAAGGTCCACAACCCGACAGGATTTGAATTCTGGAATGGGGGAGTTCTGGTGGCTTGTCAACCCGATGTTCTGTTCCTAAAGGATACTGACGGAGATGATGTGGCCGACGTGCGGATTCGCCTTCTTCAGGGGATTGGATCAGCTGATACCCACCATGCTGCCAATGCTTTCGCGATGGGACCTGATGGCGCCTTCTATTGGCAGAGCGGGGTCTTCTTTCATAACGCCCATGAGCATCCGTGGGGGCCGCCTCTTCACAGTGGGGCCTCTGCCATGTTCCGATTCGACCCACGGCAATACACCGTGACGGTGCATGCGGGGAATAGCCCAAACCCCCATGGAGTCTGTTTTGATTCCTGGGGCCGCCATTACGCTAACGATGGCACCGGGGGCCGCTCCTATCAGGTTCGGCCCGAGGGAAAGGGTTTCAAGATGCATGGCCTCGTGAAGAAGGAAGTGCGGCCGGTATCTGGATCGGGAGTGGTTTCCAGTGGTAACTTTCCAGATGAGTGGCAGGGGGATTACATTCTCGCCAACACCATCGGGTTCCTTGGGGTTAAACAGTATGACCTCGAGCCCAAGAACGAAGAGGATCACATGTGGGGAGAGCCCCGCCAGGATCTCATCAAGAGTTCTGACAAGAACTTCCGCCCCTCGGATGTGGAGTTTGGCTCCGATGGAGCTCTCTATGTTTCCGATTGGCACAATGTCATCATCGGACACATGCAGCACAATATCCGGGACCCCTCCCGTGATCACACTCACGGCCGGATCTACCGGGTGATCCACAAGGGCAAGCCTCTTCAGGAGGATGTCAAGGTGGACGGCGCTTCCCTCGATCAGCTCATGAAAAACCTTGAGCACCCAGTGGACGGGGTCCGTTACCGGACGCGGATCGAGCTCAGTGAGCGCAAGACAAAGGATGTGATAGCGGCCTGCAAGAAGTGGGCCAGCAAGTGGGATTCCGCCAAGGCCGAGCATGCCCATCACCTCCTCGAGGCTCTCTGGGTGCACCAGCAGCACAATGTAAGGGATGGAGAACTCCTCGGTAAGGTCCTGAACTCCCCGGTGTCCCATGCCCGGGTAGCGGCCAAGACCGTCCAGCACCTTTGGTATACAGCGGATCCCACCAAGGGCTCTGCTGCGGTGGAAGAGGTGAAGGTCACCAAGAACGATCCTCCCGGGGTTTTCAAGGACACCGATGAAGCCACGGACGTTCGGGTCGGGACCCTGCTTGAGCAGCTCAAGTTCGACATCAAGGAGTTCGAGGTCAAAGCCGGGAAAAAGATCCGGATTCACTTCAAGAATTCTGACTACGTGCCGCATAACCTGGTGGTCGTGAAGCCGGGGGCTGCCAACGGAGTGGGAGAAGCTGCCATCAAGCTCGGGGAAGCTGGATTCAAGGCGCAGTGGATTCCTGAGCACGATGGGGTCATCGCGCATTCCAAGCTCATCGACTTCGGCAAGACCGAGGTGATCGAATTTACCGCTCCCGAGCAGGGAGGGAACTACGAGTTTGTCTGTACCTTCCCCGGCCACCACATCCTCATGCGGGGTGTGATGAAGGTCAAATAAGCCGGACCGACGGGCTACAGCTCTTCTTCAAGTGGCGCGGGCGCAAACCCGCGCCACTTTTCATGGGGGCTGACGTCAGGACCTTGCGGAAGTTTTACTGCCCTCAAGAGCTTGTTTCAGGGGCATCCTTGTGATGCCATGTTAGCCTTATGAAGACCAAAGGACCACGCTACCAGAAAGGCTTCACACTCACGGAGCTTCTCGCCGTAATGACCATCCTCGTGGTGCTCGCCGGGATTGCCCCGGCATCGATCTTCAAGTCGCTGAAACGAGCGGCTATGGCAGAGGCCGTCAGCAACGCTAAACAGGTGAAGCTGTCCCTTGATTCCTTCGCCATTGACTTTGATGGGCAGTTTCCCAACGACGACACCGCTGAGTATGTCATTAAGGGAGGAACTGGAACCACTTACTCAAACGATTACTTCCGGCAGATGTTTCTCGCGGGGGTTACCGAATCGGAAAAGATTTTCTGGGTGAAGAACTCCGCGGTGGCTTCCCAATTTGCCCCAGACGATAAGGTCAAGGAGGGGGGCCGGATGCAGCGGCAGGAGATTCTCCAGAAAGGTGACGTCCACTGGGCCTACATCACCGACCAGACCAATCTCGACACGGGATCGCGTCCCTTGATTCTGGATGGCTACAAGCGGGGTAAGAGTGAGTGGGACCCGAATATGTGGGATCAGAAGGTAATCGTGCTGAGAATCGACGGTGCCTGTAAGCTCATGCGAATGCGTCCCAGCGACGGAAAGGTGATCGACGGATCCAAGAAGGACATTCTCTCTGCCGAGGCCGATGCATGGGACGGTGAAACCCCTGAAGCTCTTCTCAAGCAACCGTGGCCCGGAGCGTGCGCAGAGGAAGATTCCTTTGCGGGGTTAACCAGCAAAGGGGGGAACAAGATAAATGCCGCCCTGGTCGGGGTCCGGGGCGACGAGGTTTTGCTCAAGATATCCAGCGGGTGGATCTATCGCCGTCCGATCGCGGACCTCGACGCCGAGAGCCAGAAGAAGGTGAGAGAGTTCGCCGGCAAGGCAGCAAAGTAGCTGTGTTCTGCCTCTCGAAACTAGTCCCCCTCGCGGGATGGCTTCGAAGCTTGGCTGTAGCAGGTACGGGAAAGACACTACCTACGATGTGGTGGTCGGTGGCAGGTTCTGCGAGCATTGTGGATGCAAGCGCCCCCACAGCTACGTATTCTTTACCCTGCTTTCCTTCCCCCTCTATTTCGGGACATGTCTGGCAGTCGAGAGTTTTGTTCTTCTGCCCTTTCCGGATGAGGTGGAAATACCGGGTTACATGGGGCTCTTCCTGTAATGGTATTGTTATGTGCGGTGGAGCCAGCGGCAGGACTGAAATACCTTGGGGGTGCATCGCGGGCTCCTGTGAGCCGCAGGGTTCCTATCGCAGTCGAGCAGGCTTGAGGCCCGAGGCTCGCAGTCGTTTCTCAAAGGTCGCGCGCTGCTTCATGAGAGCCTCTTCACCCTCCTTCAGGCGGGCCCGGTTAGTGAACTGCCCGGGATCGTTCTTCATATCGTAGAGCTCCTCGCTGCCATCCTTGTAACGAGTATAAGTCCAGTTGGCGGTGCGCATCGAGGTGCCGCTTCCATGGATGGAAAGAGCGCTTTGCTTCACTTGTGCATCTGGATCGCGGAGGATGGGAAAGAGGCTGGTGCCGTGTAAGCCCTCGGGAGTCTCCAGGCCCGTCGCTGCCGAGAGGGTGGGGAAGAGGTCAACAAGTTCAACTAGAGAGCTGGTGCGGCCTGGTTTGAGACCGGGAAGCGAGATGATAAGGGGGACCCGGGTCACTTCCTCATGGAGGTTGCTCTTCTGCCAGAAGGTGTGCTCTCCAAGGTGGTAGCCGTGGTCGCTGGTGAAGACGATGGCGGTCTTTTCGCGCAGGCCGAGACGATCGAGCTCATCAAGGATACGTCCAACCTGTTCGTCCATGAAGGTCACCGAGGCGTAATAAGCGGACCACATTCGCTTCTGATTATCAGGAAATTTTCCGATTCCGTTGAGAGCAGAGCGGCTACGGGTGATGGCGAGCTTGGGCATGTCGTCGAGGTCGTTGGGGACGGATTTGGGAAGAGCTATCTTTTGCCATGGGTAGGCATCGAAATACTGCTTTGGTTGAACCATCGGGTAGTGGGGCCGCACAAATCCCGCCGCGAGAAGGAAGCGCTTGTCCTTATGCTTTCCGAGAAGCTCGATGGTCTTACTGGCAGTCTTGTAGTCCGGTTGATCGGAGCCGTCGCCTTCGTAACTCACTGAGACGAACATGCGATGGGGCATACGGGTGGACTGCCGCCCTTCAAGAGCCTTCGTGAAGATGTTCAGATTCAGGCAGGCATAGTCGCCTGGGGTATGAGCCTCCTGACCGGCGGAGTTGAACTTTTCGGTCCACGTCGAGGGAATATCGAGCCCATCCGTTCCGGCGATGATGTCACCGGGAACACGCATGTGGTAAATCTTGCCTGCCCGCGCACTGTAGAATCCGTTGGCCTTCAGGTGTTGGCCCAGATTGACCCTTCCTTTGGCCCCGTGGTAGCGGCTGTGCATGAAGGAGGTGCGGGACGGGGCACAGGCAAGACCCTGACAGTAAGCCCGATCAAAGACCATCGCGCTGGCTGCGAGTCTATCTATATTCGGGGTCTTGCAGACCTTGTCGCCGTAGCAGCCAAGGACGCTGGCCTTGAGATCATCAGAGATGAGAAAGAGGATGTTCTCAATCTTTGGAGTGGCGTGGGCGGAGGCCGAGAGAAGGATACATAGAAGATGACGGAATGAGAACATGGTGATCAGGAGTGTAAGCTTAATGGTTTTTCCGAGGAGGGATCATGGCGGAGCAGTTCCGGGAATCCACAGAAGCGCCGGGATTTTTCCTGTGGGCGCGCAGGAAGAGGATTCTGGTGGGAAAGGTACTGGTGACAAATCTGAAAGAACTCGTTTTCCTTCTTCGAGCGAAGAATATCGTGGTCAAATTCCTCGTCGAGACCTTGGGTTATGTAGGTGAGATACCGTTTCATCTTATGAACCTGGCGGTCCGCCCGGTAGACCTTGACCTGCTCCAGTGCGGTTTGCTCCCAGAGCTGTTCGATGTAGGCGAGGAGATCCTGCCCGGTTGGAACGGGGACTTGCGTCCCGGCGTAAGATGCACGCAACTGCTCAAAGAGCCATGGGTTGCGGATGGCTCCGCGGCCCATCATGAGTCCTGAAGCTCCGGTGAGTGCCTCTACTGCCCGGGCGGTATCCACATCGACAATATTACCGTTGGCGATCACTGGACAGGACAGGGTTTCGACTGCTCTCCGGATACACTCGGGATGAACCGGGGATTGGTAGCGCTCTTTTACCGTTCGTCCATGAATGGCGAGAGCGTCGATTTGATGCCGAAGGAACACGTCCAATAACCCGTCGAACTCATCTGGGGCATCGTAGCCGACCCGGGTTTTGACTGTGAATCGACCTGTAATGGTTTGGCGTAGTTCCCCGAGAATTCGGTCGACCTTGGCAGGATTGCGCAGGAGGCCGCCTCCTGCATCTTTGCGGCATACTACGGGGGCGGGACATCCGAGATTGAGGTCGATTCCGGCTACCGGGTGCTCTTCCAGTTCCCGGGCGCTTCGCAACAGGGAGGGGATGTCCTGCCCGATCATCTGGGCGAAGACGGGTTTCCCGGAAGGATTCTCATCGATGCTGCGCAGGATGTAGGGTTTCAGACGAGAGTTCTCGTAAACCCGGAAATATTCCGTGACGTAGACGTCGGGCCCCCCGAATCGTTCCATAACCCGCATGAAGGGCAGGTCAGTCACGTCCTGCATGGGCGCGAGGAGGAGCAGGGGCCGATGTTCTGGTAGGAAGTCCCGCATGGAGCGCTTGGATTAAACAGGATGCCGGGGCGATTGGGGAGAGCAGAGTGCTGGATCTTTGTCCGGGATCCTTGTAGAATACACCGTGCGGTGGAGGATCCTCATACTTGTATTGGCAACTGTGAGCGAAGTCAGGGCCGCCCTTCCGGATATCTCGACAGTAAAGCCGGATCTGGTTGTCCCAGCTCTGGTCGACGGCAAGCCCGGGGCGGGCAGGCGGGTGAAGGAGGTTCTTCCCCAATACGAGGGAACTGGGGTCTACCACGTGCTCTATCTCCCGAAAGACTGGCGTCCGGGCCAGCGCTATCCGGTAGTAGTAGAATATGCGGGCAATGGGCCTTATCGGAATCGGAATCGGGACATCAGTAGTGGCCGGGTCGAGGGAAGCCGGATGGGCTATGGGATTTCAGGCGGAGAGAGCTACATCTGGCTGTGCCTGCCGTATTTGAACGGTAAGGGCACGGCGAACGTCAGGCGGTGGTGGGGAAGCAAGCCAGAGTATGATGCCCGCCCGACGATCAGCTACTGTCTGGAGGCGGTGAAGCATATCTGTGCTCAGTTTGGTGGCGACCGTGAGCGTCTGGTGCTGTGCGGTTTTTCGCGGGGAGCGATCGCGTGCAACTTTATAGGGCTTCATGATGACCGGGTTGCTGTTCTCTGGCGTGCCTTTATTCCCTACAGCCACTACGATGGGGCCCGTCAATGGGAGTATCCGGGCTCAGACCGAGCGTCTGCCCTGCAACGATTACGTCGGCTCGGGTCCAGACCTCAGTTCGTGTGTTCAGAGGGGAGCCAGTTCAAGGAGACGGCCCAATACCTGATCGAGAGCGGGGTGAAGGGAAATTTTACCTTCAGGGGAACGGGGTTTCGAAATCACAGCGATGCATGGCTCCTCCGGCCCTCTAAAACGCGAAGCGAGCTAAGGAGCTGGCTGGCCGAGGTTCTGAAGTAGGAAGCGCGGGGACGGTTATCGCAGGCCCGATAATTGAACGAATAGGTCAGGTAGCGGGGGGAACTCTATATCGAGCCTAAGGCTACCAGAAACATGCATTGGGTAAGCACTCCATATATCAGAGTGAGTGGTATCGTGATTTTCGTACTCATTAGCAGGCCGTTCTGACCACGATCGGACAACGCCCGACCGATAAGCCATAGGGCCACTGTTGTGAAAAATGGAGCCCAGAAAAATAGTTCAAAGGCATCTACCTGAATGCAATCACCACTGAAGTTAATGTAGCAATATCGGCCGGTCCAAGGCGGGATTGCCGCGATGATTGGGATCAGTATTCCAATTAGAAGTCCGGTTGGTGTCTTTGGCTCGTATTTGGCCATGGACTCGGAGATTTTTGCAGGGGTATTACTTCTTGATGTAGTCCGGGTTTTCGCGTGGAAGCTTGGCCGCGGTTTCCTTGAGGCGCTTGATAAGGAGGGTGTCGAGTTCGCTGACCCTCTTGGGCATATCGGAGGCAAGGTTCTTTGCTTCCCCGAGGTCTGCTTGGAGGTCATAGAGCTCGAAGGGGCCACCCCAGAACTTGATGAGCTTGTGATTGCCCTGGCGAATGATGCTGTAGGGGCCCGGGGCGTGCCGGTAGTGCGGAAAATGCCAGAGGAGTTCGTTTCGATGGAGCTTGGTTGTTCCACCAGATTTCAGGTGAGGCATCAGGGAGAGACCGTCGACGGCACGGTCACTGGGGAGCTTGCCCCCGGCGGCCTCCACGACTGTGGGAAAGATATCGATTGAGCACACCGGGACGTCGCTGATTTCTCCGGCAGGGATTGTTCCGGGCCAGCGAACAAGGAAAGGTACCCGGATTCCGCCTTCGTAGGCGTAGCCCTTACCGCTGCGCAGGGGCGCATTGTCGGTGGGTGATCCGTTGCGGTCCAGTCCCCCGTTATCACTGGTAAAGATGATGAGAGTGTTCCTGTCGATGCCGAGTTCCTTGAGCGTGGTAAGGATCTGCCGGGTAGAGTCATCAATGGATTCCACCATGGCGGCATACTTGGCATTATTTGGTTTTTTGTCGCGCTGGTATTTGGCGGCGACCTCGGCAAGTGCTTGGATGGGAGTATGGACCGCGTAATGGCCGACCATCAGGAAGAAGGGCTTTTTTTCTCTGTGCCATCCGCGGATAAGGGCCTCTGCTTCATCAGCCTCGCGATGGGTGAGGTATTCCCCTTTCTTGCGACCCGGCAGGTTGTGGATTCCCTGTCTGAGAGTTTTGTGCCGCCCCTTTGGCTGATTGAAGGGGTCGAAGTAACTGGGAGGTTGACCGTAGTCGCAGCCCCCCTTGTTTTCATCATAGCCCTGTCCGGGCGGGAACCATGCGGGGTCACCAAGGTGCCACTTTCCAATGTAGCCACTGCGGTAGCCCCGATCCTGAAGCGCCTCGGCGATTGAAATTTCCTCGTGTTCCATCCAGTAGGGATTTGGTGGGCAGAGGAATTGGCTATTCTTGCCTCCAACATATTTTGTTGGGTTTTTGCCCGGGGTGCCGACGCGGCCCCTTTGGAAGCGAGAGCGGATCCAGTCAGTTACTCCTATCCTGTGGGGGTATCGGCCGGTTTGAAGAGCTGCGCGGGTTGGGGAACACACGGCGCAGGCCGCGTAGCCGTTGGTGAAGCGCACGCCTTCGGTGGCGAGGCGGTCGATCGCAAGGGTGCGGTAGTAGTCACTCCCCTGGCAGGACAGGTCCATCCACCCCATGTCGTCGACAAGGATCACAATGACATTGGGATGATCTGCTGCCTTCGAGAGGGCGGAGAGGCCAGCGACAAGAAGAAGGAGAGAGAAAAAGGATTTCATATATTGGTCTAATCTGGAGTGACTGGAGCGGGCATTCAAGCTCGCCGGTGGCCCGGTTGCAACAAGCGGTTGCCAACTTGTTACTGGTGGCGAAATGCCACCGTGGGTTTCATTCGAGAGGCTCTTACGGCGGGGTAGAGGCCGCTGATAGCACCGACGATGGTCGCAAAGACAACGGTGAAAAGTACGGCATCCAACGCGATTTCAATTCGAATTGCGCTTCCGATGGAGGGAAAGAGATAGAGGATTTCGCGTACTGCAAAGGCAAGCAGGACTCCAAGCAGCCCTCCGGCGACTCCGAGTAGCGAGGCCTCGAGAAGAATCATCCTGCGGATACGGGAGGCCTTCCATCCAATGGCGCGCAGGACGCCGATTTCCATCGTTCTTTCGAAAACACTCATGAGCATGGTGTTCATTACACTGGTCAGACCTACGATCATGGAGAGCAGGGTAACCGCAAGGGTCATGCCACGGACGGCCTTCGTCGTCGAGTTTTGCTGAGCAGATTCGCTGGCAAGACTTGCGGAGAGCCCCGGATGGATGGTTTCAATCTCCCGGCAGATCGACCGTGCTTTTGAGCTCTCTGTCCCCGGGTCAAAGCGCAGGTTCAAAAAGTTGATCTTCCCGACGTTATCGCTTTTGTGCTGCATGACCTCGAGCGGAATGAGAATGGCGCCAGACTCAATCATGGAAGCGCTCTCGTAAATTCCACACACGGGGAATTTGGATCCGTAGAGAAGTAGCGTTTCCCCGACTCCCTTGCCGAGCGCCTGGGATGCGGATTTACCGAGGAGAATGACCTGTTCGTCGGGGTGCTGGGGCATGCGGCCTTCGACAATCGTGAGGTGATTCCAGATGTAGCTGCTCCACTCCCAGCTTGTGATGAGAACCATGGGGAGGTTTCCCACGGGGACTAGACTACTAAGGACCCCGCCGCTGCTTTCGATTCCTGGGAGGGAGCGGATGCTGGCAGCGATATCTTCGGAGAAGGGAGCAGGAATCGGGCTGCCGGCTGCGGCCCGGTTGATCACGGCATCCGTGCCACGGGCATTCATCGTCTGATCCCAGCCTCTTTCGAACCCCCGGGAGAGGCCCATCAGGGCCACGATAGCCATCATGCCTACAGCGATCCCAAATAAGGTGAGGGCTGTGCGCATACGCCTCGCCTTGAAATTTCGGGCGACCATCGGCAGAAGGTTCATCGGGAAAGGGGAGTTTCGGAAGTGGGGTGCTTAACCATGCCGTCGCTCATATGAATCTGGCGCGAAGCATATGCAGCAGTGGCCGGATCGTGTGTTACGAGCACGAGGGTCATTCCATTTTCTCGATGGATGCGGGAGAGCAACTCCATCACCATTGTGGCGGAGGCTCTGTCCAGATTGCCCGTCGGCTCATCGGCGAGGAGTAGTTCTGGTTGGTTGGCGAGGCTTCTTGCGATGGCCACTCGTTGGCGCTCCCCGCCAGATAGTTCTGGTGGCCGGCTATGAGTGCGATCCGCAAGTCCAACCTCAGAGAGGAGCCTCGTCGCTCGCGGAGCTCGCTCTTTTCTTGAAATCGAACTTTCAACCATGGGCACCTGGACGTTTTCCGAGGCCGTCAGAGTGGGAAGGAGGTGGAAAGACTGGAAAACAAAGCCGACCCTCTGGGCTCGGAAAGAGGACAAGTCGCCCATCCCGGAGAGAGCCTGCCCGCGGAAGAAGATCTCGCCGGAATCAGGACTGTCCAGTCCGCCGAGCATCTGGAGGAGAGTCGTCTTGCCGCTTCCGCTCGAGCCCGTGATTGCGATGAAATCGCCCTCTTCCACCTTCAGGTCGACTCCGCGGAGGGCTTGAATCCTGCCTTGCTCATAGGAGCGCGTGACGGCGGTTGCCTCCGAGAGGTACGGGGGGTGTGTTTCCATGAGAGGCGAGTTTTGCGGACCATGGCCCGGGTCGCAATGGCAGAAATCGGAGACAGAGAGGCGGGCTGCTTTCCGTCTCAGAGGGGGGAACTATCCGGCGGAGCTCCGCTGGAAGGCCATGAATATCGATCGGGTTAATTCGTGAGCGGTATTTTCCAGAGGCTTCATGTCTGTGAGCTCCCTCTCTAAGCTTGAAACGCCTTTCGCCAGTCCTGCTTGCCGCCTCTCTGCCATCTCAATAGAATCTGAATATGAAATTCAACGGCTTCCTGACCGCCCTTCTTTTCGTATATGCGCCGAGCGTGGATGCCCAGATTTCTGATGTGGCGCAGCTCAAACTCGAGGGTGCTGTTGCTTTCACCGAAGGCCCCGCATGGCATCCTTCCGGCGATGTGTATTTCACCGATATTGCTAATAATCGGATCATGCGCCGTGAGCCTTCCGGGGTCATGCATGTCTTCCGCACTCCCTCCGGGCGAGCGAATGGGCTTCTTTTTGATCACGAGGGAAACCTGATGGCCTGTGAGGGCGAGAACCGTCGGGTGACCCGGACTGAAAAGGATGGAGCAATTACGGTGCTTGCTAGTCACTATCAGGGGAAAAGATTCAATTCGCCCAATGACCTCGCGGTGGATTCCCAGGGTCGGATCTACTTCAGTGATCCTCGCTACGGGAACCGGGATGACATGGAACAGCGTGATGAGCAAGGCCGGGAGATTGAAGGGGTCTACCGGATTGATGGCGCCGGGAAGATTTCCCGTATCATCACCCATGAGGTGCATCGCCCTAACGGCATTCTGGTCTCTGCGGATGACAAGTTCCTTTTCGTAGCGGATAATGTGAACGATGGCCCTGCACAGGGACTTGGGGGGAACCGTAAACTGTGGCGGTTCACTCTCCGAGCAGACGGCTCGGTGGTTAGCTCAAGCCGAAAACTTCTCTTCGACTGGGGTAGCGATCGTGGACCTGATGGGATGGCTTTGGACTCGAAGGGACGTATTTTTGCTACCGCCGGTTTCAACTTTCCCAAGCCTCCGGTGGAAACCAACCTCAAATACAGGGCGGGCGTTTATGTCTTCTCCCCGGAGGGAACACTTCTTCAAAATATCCCGGTCCCGGCGGATATGATAACCAATTGTGCCTTCGGGGGAGCGGATCTTCGGACTCTCTACGTCACTGCTGGGCACAAGCTCTGGAGTATTCCGGTCAAGGACCCTGGGTATCTCGCGTGGCCCCTGATACCCTAGGGGGGATCTATGGTAATAGGCCGGGTATTCCGCTGGCTTTAGTGAACAATGGTGACTTTTGTTCCAACAGGGGCTTTGTCGAAGAGACTCTGGGCCATCTCACGCGGCATCCGGATACAGCCGTGGGAGGCCGGGGCCCCAGGGTTTGGTATCGGCCCAACGTGCATCCCGATGCCCGATCCGGTCAGTCGCATCCAGTAGGGCATGGGGCATCCGACGAACTTCCCTCCCTCCGGCACAGTATGCCGGCGGGTGTCCGCATCGGCTATCTTGAGATAACCTTTCGCATCATAAATACGGCCGTAGAGTGTGGAGCGTTTATCCACTACTTTCTCGGAAATCGTGAACGAACCCAAGGGGGTGGAATGCCCCTGTTTCCCGGTTGCGACCCGGGACTGCCCCACCTTTTCCCCACCGCGATAGAAATAGGCCGTCTGATCACTGAGCTTGATGGTGATCCTTAGGGGCGCGTTAGAGCCCCTATCTGACCAGTAGGAGTAGTGACTACGTTGTTTCACGGAGGAGAATCCCCCTTAGTTGACTATATTGGCCTCTATGAGCGAGGTGCGGTGGGTCGAACTGGAGCAGGAGGAAAGAAAGGCCAGGATCGCTAGGGTGGTAAAGAAAAGGGCCGTTTTCATGAGGAGAGCTGGGTGGTTCGTCTGGAGAGGGCGATGAGGTTGTGCTCTTAGGACCGCAAAAACCGACTGCCTGTTTTCACTTTTCTGCAAACTATCTTCAAAAGGGTTCTTTCCTCCCCGAATACTCGCCATTTGAGAGCCGGGGCCTATATTGGCTGAAAGCATGGACTCCGCCCAAGAACGAGAAACAGGCACTCTTCAGGACCTCGACGAGTGGGAAGACGACCTTCTTAGAAGGTATCCCGAGCACCCCGAGAGCGACCGGAAATTTCGTGCCTACGAAGCTGAAGCGCGGCCCGGGGTCCGGGAATTCTACCGCCTCAACCATCAGCACCAGACGATGGATTTTGTCCTGCAGAAGCGCGCCGAATATCTTCCTCTGGAGAAACGCAGGATGACGGTCTGGGAGGCGCTGGAATATCTGAATACCCTTGTCGACGATAGCGATCCCGACATCGACCTGCCTCAAATTGAGCACCTCATGCAGACGGCCGAGGCGATCCGGCATGATGGCCATCCTCGCTGGTTCATTCTGACCGGCCTGATCCACGATCTCGGGAAGATCCTCTGTCTCTTTGGCGAGCCCCAGTGGGCTGTCGTCGGGGACACCTTTCCACTCGGGTGCCGTTTTTCAGAGAAGATCATCTACCACGAATATTTCTCGGAGAATCCTGATTCGCGCCATTCAGAGTATGCGACACCCCTTGGGATCTATGAGGAGGGATGCGGTCTCGATAAAGTCACCATGTCCTGGGGTCACGATGAGTATCTTTATCAAGTGGTTAAAGACCGCCTTCCTGAGGAAGCCCTTTACATGATTCGTTACCATTCCTGCTACCCCATTCACAAGGAGGGGGCATATCAGGCTCTCATGAGCGACCATGACCGAGCGATGTTTAGGTGGGTAGATGCTTTCAACGTTTATGATCTCTACACCAAAAGCAGCGAGCGCGTTGATGTCGATGGGCTCAGGCCATTTTACGAGGAACTTATCGAAGAGTATCTCCCCGGAAAACTATCCTGGTAAACGCCCAGGAGTTGCGAAGCCTGACTTGCCTCTAGATTGTCAGGGTTCGATTACGGGCGGTGACCTCCCATGTTTCCCCGGTAACCTCCGCATTTCGGATCAGAGTCGCTTCCCTGTATAGGGCAACGGTGGGACAAATATGGAATGGTATTCCGAGCAGGTGGTCTCCCGCCTGAAACTGGTCTGCGTCTTCGGATTCCAGCACCAAGTGCTCTTCACTGTGGCTGACGAAATGTGCATGTTCGAGCCCGATCAGATGAATCCGTTTATTGAGTGGGCCTTCTGACGCAACAGCTTTATGCCCGAGATCCAGGCAGAGCCGATTTGTTCCTGGCTTACTGATGACCCGGGTGAGAACGGCCGCTGCGTTCCGAAAAGGGAGTTCAGGATAGGCGCTTTTGTAACCATGATCCCAGAAGAGAGAGGTTCCGGGGCTGCATTGCCATTCTCGCAGGCGGGCATGAAAGCCGAAGGTCGGCGACCCTCCTCCGACTACAGCTGGCACGAGGTGGCCCGCTTCCGCTAGCTCCGCGAGAGCACCCTCAACGGTGCTCATTGCCTGAGACCACATCTCCCTGCGGGCCGAGGGTTTGGACTCTCTCACATGTCCATCGTAGGCGTGAACTCCCTCAAAACTCAGACCAGCAGAAGAGCAGATCAATTTGGTAATCCTGACAACGTCTTCTACGGAGGAGGTTCCGGTTCGGCCCATGCCACAATCGAAATCGACAAAAACACCGAGAGTCACCTCCGTTTTCACGCACCTCTTAATGATCGCTAGCAGGGCTGCCTCGTCGTCCGCGAGAAAGGATAACCTCGCGCCCGGGTAGGCCTCAGCTAACTGGATAAGACGATCCGGGGATGGCCCGACCGGAGAATAGGCCAGGAGCACATCCTGTGCCCCTGCGGCCAGGCACATCTCAACCTCTGCGATCGTAGAGGCCTTGAACTTATCGATCCCGGCCGACATTTGGATTCGCATGACCTCATCCATCTTATGGGTCTTGACGTGGGGTCGGAGACGTTTTGGGCCTCCACATAAACCAATCATGCGTTCCACGTTCTGTTCGACGACACAGGGCCGGACCAACAGGGCAGGTGAAGCAACCCGGTCAAGACCTTGGATTGCCCATCGCTCGTCCATGATGTCCTACAATGGTTTGACTTCGAGGATCATCTCAATCTCAACCGCCATACCTCCGGGAAGAGTATTGGAGGGAAGAGCACTTCGTGCGCCGACACCGGCCTCGGCACCGTAGAGCTCTGCAAAAAGCTCACTGCAACCGTTGATCACTGCGGGCTGTCCGACAAAGTCTCCGGTTGAATTGACAAATCCTAGGGTCTTCACCACTCGAGCTACCTGATCCAAGCTCCCAAGAGCGCTACGAATCGTTGCGATCATCGCTAGGGCAGTTTGCTTCGCGGCTTCGTATCCCTCTTCAATCTCCATGGTTTCCCCGAGGCGGCCGAGGGTAAGCGTGCCATCTTCCTTGAGAGGGCCGTGTCCTGAGAGGTAGGCCATATTTCCCGCGATCACGATGGGCTTGTAAACGCCAACCGGCTTGGGTGCAGGAGGAAGGATCAACCCGAGTTCTTTGAATCTGGCTTCAGCACTCATCGCGGCAGGAGCATACTCTTTATGAATATGGACGCGAACCAGAATTATGGATCAAACTGCAGATAGAGAATCTCCCTGATTTTGATCAGGCAGCCTGCCTCCTCTTTGGATTTGGGATATTTAGGCTATTGAGGCCGGCCCTCCGGATCAGGCGTTTCTCCCTGAATCAGCTTCACGGCCTGACGGGCGAGGCGTTTGCCGAAAAGCTCATATCCCGTTGTGGTGTAGTGGAGGTCATTCCACTTTTTACCATTTCGCTCCTTATCATTGGTATCATCCGTATCGGCCCAGGCGCCCCGGGAATCATCGTTGGCCACCTTGACCTGAGCCTCCCTCACAGCGTTCCACTGGTCGTGGGTGAGATGGTCACAGAGGCGACCGATGACGAAATTCATCTTGGGGGTTTTCAGGTCCTCGCGAAGGCTGGCAATCAAGGTCTCCATGCTTTCCTGATACGCTGCGGCAAGCCCCGTCTTGGCGTCCCTCTCTCCCTGCATCCAGAGAAAAGTGATGCTGTCAAACGGTCCTTCGGCAATCTTGGCCTTGGCCTGTTTAAGCACGACATCATAAAACTCCGAGGGGTCGTTGAATTGCTGAGTAAGCTTGTGCTTTCTGGCGATCAGGTCCCACGTCTTCACCCATTTGCGGATGGGCTGCCCTCCTCGGGCGTATTTGACGTGTTGAATATCTGCGCTAGGCAGCAGCCTTTTCAGTTCCGGGAGGACGGAAGTCTTCTCCTTCAAGCCCTGCATATTGCTCTGACCCGAGAGAATAAAGAGATGGCGCTCTTCCGCCATGGCCAAGGATGAGGCCAGCCCGATGGCCACGATAACGAAAGTTTTTGGTAGGTTCATGGTCCTTTGCTAATGGATGGCCTCGCCGTTGTCAGGGTGAATCTTCCAGCTGTCAGGCCGCGCGCTTGCTCTGCTCCCGTTCCTTCATTAGACCTTGGATGTCCTCTGCCCGAGGTTTGCCAAAACTTTTAACTGCCATGCGTATTTTCCTGCTAATCACTGCGTTAGTCGTCACAGCACTATCATTGAACGCCGCCACGGTGCCCGAGCGCAAAATAGATCTTCTGGCCGACCCGTCATTCAAGAACTGGGTTTTTCATCTCAGTGAGAAGAACTCGGTCAGCACCAAGAAAGAAGAAGTTGCTGTGATTAATAAAGGGGTTCTTCAGGTAACGGGAAAAGGATTTGGCTACCTTCGCACCAGAGAAGCCTACCGGGATTACCATCTCGTCCTGGAATATAAATGGGGCGAAAAGACTTGGTCCAAGCGCGTCGACCGGGCGCGTGATTGTGGACTGCTCCTCCACAGCCACGGCCCGGATGGGTCCTTTGGTGGAGCGTGGATCTCCTGTATTCAGGCCCAGATGCTGGAAGGCTCAATGGGGGACATCAATGTTCTTCAGGGGAAGACGAAAGACGGGAAACTGATTCCGACCAGTCTGACTTGTGAGGTCGAGAAAACGCCCAAGGGTTATCGCTGGAAAAAAGGAGGTGCGCCTGTGACCTTTCCTCCTGCGGGGAAATCGGCTTCCAGTATCCGGTGGAAAGATCGAGATCCGGCGTGGAAAGACGTAAAGGGGTTTCGGGGG
>TARA_B100001057_G_scaffold173802_2_pt1 | contig 23026 bp, 23 predicted proteins | sample TARA_B100001057 | Tara Oceans TARA_B100001057 (sample SAMEA2621839) | marine metagenome | biome: marine biome (ENVO:00000447); feature: surface water layer (ENVO:00002042); material: "saline water (ENVO:00002010), including plankton (ENVO:xxxxxxxx)" | depth 5 m
TTAGCTTTTGAGAGTCCATATAAATCCGAGGCATCAGGTATTGAGTCATCATTATAATTTCCAGTTACACCACTAAAAACACAGTCAGTACTAAGGTGAATTAATTTTGAATTATTTTTTTTTGACCAATTATCAAGTATATGTGGAAGCTTTGAGTTTAAAAATTGAGTATTATTAATAGAGTCTGATACTCCTCTTCTAGTTGTAATACCAATGCAATTAATAATAATGTCAGGGTAAATATTTTTTAGAAGTTTTTCAGGATTGTAAAATAAGAAATCATGATAAACAATCTTTCCATTTGGAATTTTTAAGTCTTCAATATCTATATCTTTTCTAGATGAACCATATAGCTCATAATCTTGATTTAATGAGTGAGCAATTTTATGACCAATCATACCATCTATACCTAGAATTAAAACCTTCATTATTTATAGCCTATTGATGCAAGTAGTTCAATTAGCTGATTCTCATTTAGTCTAGTAGTGTTATAAGAATTAAATTCGTCAACTTCGCTAGGCTCCATTCCTTTAGAAAAGTATTTATCATAATTTAAATCTCTGTTATCAGCAGGAATTCTAAAATAATCTCCAAGGTCTTCAGATACTAGTTTTTCTTCCCTTGAAAGAAGAGTTTCATGAATTTTTTCACCATGTCTTATTCCAATATTCTTGATTTTAGAATCTGATTTATATATTTTTTTCATTATTTTAGCAAGTTCTCCAATTGTTGTTGAAGGAGCTTTCTGAACAAAAATGTCTCCAGTCTTGCCTATTTCAAAAGCAAATAAGACAAGATCAACAGCATTATCTAAAGTCATCATAAATCTTGTCATTTTTGGGTCTGTGATTGTAATGGATTGATTATTTAATATTTGATTATAAAATAATGGAATTACAGATCCTCTTGAAGCCATAACATTTCCATATCTAGTACCAATTATTGTTGTCTTTGAGTTAATTCTAGATTTAGCTACAAAAACTTTTTCCATCAAAGATTTAGAAACTCCCATTGCATTAATAGGGTATACAGCCTTATCAGTACTTAAGCAAATAACTTTTTTAACATTGTGTTTAATAGCAGAGTTCAACATGTTTTCAGTCCCTATTATATTAGTTTGGACTGCTTCCATTGGATAGAATTCACATGAAGGAACCTGCTTTAAGGCAGCAGCATGAAAAATATAATTAACTCCAACCATAGCTTGATTTAAACTATTTTCACTTCTTACATCTCCAATAAAATATTTTATTTTATCGTTCTGGTATTTTCTTCTCATATCGTCCTGCTTCTTTTCATCTCTAGAAAATATTCTGATTTCTTTAATATCAGAATCTAAAAATTTATTTAAAACAGCATTTCCAAAAGAACCAGTACCTCCAGTTATTAGCAGTGTTTTGTTTTTAAACATTTGAAGTTAAATATTTAACAAAAATATCAATTTTATTCTCAATAATTGGTTTTGAAGGGTCTAAAGTTCTATTGTTGACACATTCTAATATTGCTTTTGAAATATCTGTTATGGAGAATGGGTCAAATTTTATTGAGGGACTAATAATCTCATCTACATAGTCTAATGCTGAAGCTACTGTATAGCAACCCATATTGGTGGCCTCAATAAGTGGTAATCCAAAGCTTTCATTTAATGATGGGAAAATTAAGAACTTTGAATTTAGATATGCATCTCTAAGCATTTGTTTATTTAAAATACCTAAATTTTTTATTATTAGATTTTTAGGTAATTTACAAGTTTTATAAATTGATTTTTCATAATCTTTATCAGTAAGTGTTAATTTAAGTATCAATGTTTTATTGGTTGAGTTAGCTGACTCTATGAATGCTTTTAATAATCTATTGTGATTTTTATGTTTTGAATAATTACTTACATATAAAAAACTATCATTGGTTCTATTTTCATGTATAATATTATTATCAAAAATTGGATAAATTTTAATTTTTTCTTCATCAATCCAGTAGGCATTAGAAAGTTTTCTTCTCATTATATTGGTTTGAACACACCAAATATAATTTCTATGGGATTTAATTTTAATATAATATTTTTTGAATAAATTTTTAAAAATATCTTTTAGACTAAGATTAGTGCCAAATGGATTAGTTAAAAGGTCATTGTGAAAATATATTGAACAAGGATTATTAATAGAAATGGGTGGAGGCACATTACCAAAACAGAAATATGATTTAAAGCCTTTATTATCTATATAAAATCTTTTTCTATTACTCTCACTTGATAAAATTGAAGTGAAGTCTAATTTATTATTGGCAGACTTTGGAATGACATACCTTTTATCTAATAAAAAATGAAAATTGTTCTCTACCTCTCCTTTTATTAGTTCATGGATAATCAAGTCAAGTATTTCCTTTCCTCCTCCATTGTGAACATAAACCGAATCAAATAAAATTTTCATTTAGTTTTTTTTAAAATAAATTCACAAAACTCAAAATCTAAAGGTGAATCAATATTTATTGTTTCTATTTTATCCAAAATTATGGATGAACATAAATTTGAAACTAGTGATTGCTCCTCATAAAAATTTTTAGTTAGTATTGCATAAATAGCCCCACTCCTAATGTATACTTTTGGAAGTTCATTTCTTGGATTCATGTTCTCAAATCCTTGATCTATATAGTTTATCAAATAATCTCCTTCTATTTTTTTCATTCTTAAAGGGTGATTACCTTCAACATCAACAACTGAAACAACAGAGGTGTATTTATTACTTTTTTTTAGAGTTAGGATGGCCTCATCTATAGATTCAACTTTCCTAAATGGAGTGGTTGGTTGAAGTAAAACAATTATATCATAGTGCTCATCCTTGTCTTTAAGGAAATTCATAGTATGTTTAATTACATCAAAAGTCAAACTGGAATCTGTTGACAATTCTTTTGGTCTAATAAAAGGCACCTCAGCGCCATTTTTTTTTGATAGATCAGCAATTTCAGTTGAGTCAGTTGAAACAACAATTTTGTCAATTTGATCTGATTTTTTTGCTTCTTCAATTGTATATAGAATTAAAGGCTTACCATCAAGTGACTTAATATTTTTATTTTTTACTCCTTTTGAACCCGCTCTTGCAGGTATAATTGCTAAAACCTTTTTCATTTAAGTTATCTTATTTTTTAATGATAAATATTCATTCAACATATAATACTTTAGATTATGAGTGAATAAATCCAATTGCCTATTCCAATAATTAGAATCTAAACCTGCAATATGCGGGGTTATGTAAATGTTTTGATTTTTTAAAAGCATCTTATTATCTAAAGGCTCACTCTCAAAAACATCCAGTGCTGCAGCAATTATATTTTTCTTATCAATAGCTTCAATTAAGGCAGCTTCATCAACAGTTTTACCTCTTCCAACATTAATAAAATAAGCTTTATCCATTTTTTGAAAAACTTTATCATTAAATATATATCTAGTCTCATTATTTAAAGGGAGAAGATTTACTATATATTTAACTTCACTGATTATTGATTTTAAATTATCTAATTTAAAATTTTTGTATGGTGATTGTTTTGATCTTGAGATAGTATAAATTTCCATACCCATAAGCTCAAGAAATTTAGATAACTTAGATCCAACTTCTCCATACCCACATATCAGGATTTTTTGATTTTTTAAATTAGTAATATTATCAAAAAATAAATCGAAATTTTTTCTATCCAGACTATTTTTGTTCCTAAGTTGATAAATAAAATGGGTGCCTCTGGAAAAATTAGTTATTACACTAATTAAATGTTCGACCATTGAGTTAGTTAGTAGTCCAGAACTATTAGTCATTATAATTTCCCTTGAAGTAAGTTCTTCTATATCTATAGAGTCATAACCTACACAACCTAGGTGGATCCATTTTAGATTTTTATATTTAGAAATACTAGAATTATCTATTCTATTTCCAAAATATATTTCAACATTATGATTGTCAGTTTCTAAATTAATATCCTTGATGGTTACATTTGGAAATTTTTTATAAATCATCTTTAAAAATAATTTTGGAATTGTATAAAGTTTAAGTCCCAAATTAAAGTCGTGATGTATTGTTATTGCTTTCATAATTTATAGCCGCTATCTTTAATAAAATTGAATTTATTCTTTATTTTATCATCAATATTTACACCAAACCCAGGGGTCTCAGATATAATATATTTACCATTAATTATTTTTGGACTGTCTAACATAATATCCTTTGATATTTCAAATTCTACACTTGGATATTCATGAAAATTTATATTTTTAGACAGAATCCCCAGAGTTCCGTTAGCCACAAATGATAAGCTGCTTCCCCAAACATGTGTAGCCTTAGATTTAATAGTTTTATTTGAAAAAGCTAATAAATTTCTAAATGACATTGAATGGGTTGCATCTAGTTGGACTATATCACTACATTCATTAGAGAGTATATTTTCAAAGTGCATTAATCCTGAATATGCCTCTCCCATTGCTATTGGTATGTTAGAAAAACTACATAAATCCTTATAATCGTCTAATTTTGTTGGACAAAGAGGCTCTTCAAGCCAGTATATATTAAATTTTTCTAAATCTTTAATTCTTCTTTTGGCAACATCAATTGACCATTTGGATTTCAAAGTCCCCATTATTGCGTCTAACATAATTTTTTCTTTTTGAATTATACTAAATGCTCTAGCTACTCTTTTTAAATCATCATTCCAAGATTTTAAACCAATCCTCATCTTAAAAGAATTAAAATTAGATTTCAGCATGGTTTCTATGTCTTTCTCTATTTCATCTGGTGAAAAGATTACTGAACCCCCACTGTAATAAGTTTCAATTTCATTTTTAGGATTTAAGTTTTCAAATAATTTAAAAACCGGTTTTTCATTAATTTTTCCAATTAAATCCAATATTGCTAATTCAATCGCAGCAATTACACTTTGAATAATTCCTGAATTACTTATAAAAGGTATATTATTCATATTATCAATGAAATCTATCGAATCCAATTTTTTACCTACTAAATAACTAGATAAAAACTCAACTATGGGATTAACAAGTTGAGGAGAGTATATCCCTGAGTAAGTTTCTCCAAATCCCTTCTTACCTGACTCAGATGTAATCTCAACAAAACCTAAAGATTTAACTCCTTTCGGTTGACCAAAAACGTTTCCATCACCATATCTTGAGGAGAGTGAGAACCCTTTAACCTCTATTATTTTTTCTTCTGTGTTTGTATTTATCATATATTTAAATATTCAATGATTTATATTTTATTCCATATTTTTTAAAATTATCATAAATACTTTCATAAAAATTACCGTCATATCTTGTTTGATTAAAATTGATTTTATACGATTCAATATTTATTTTTTTATAAAACATAATATTTAATGTTACAAGTGCAGAGGATGTGAATCCAATAATTTTTTTTGGTATAAATGAATTTTTAATTAAGTATAGTTCAATACTTAAAATAGGGTTTATCACCTTAATTCCATCAATCTGATTTATCAATTCTAAATTTTTTCTATCTTCTTTTCTGCTTGGATAATATATAACATCCAAGTCATTTAACTGAACTATTTTTTTTATGTTTAACAGATAGTTATCTCTAGATAATGTATTTAATTCAACAAATGGTTGGCCTATTAAAATTGTTTTTTGGGAAGATTGAATATTACCTATTTTAGAATATAAATATGATAGCTCATTTTTTTTTACTTTAATAAATGGATTAGACTTAATATTGAATATTGTAAATAAACTAATTTTTGAAGGAGGTTGAATTTTTATATTGAAGAAAGAAAAAATTAGATTTTTAAATCTTGATTGTGTAAGAATTTTTTTATTAGAATTTATATAATTTGGTATTTTATGCACTACCATACCATCATCTAAAACAACTATATTATTTGTTTTTAAATTATTTAAAATATAAATATGTGGATCTGAGAAAAAATTTCCGAGAATTATCTGATTTACATTATTTATTTTATTTATAATTAATCTTAATGATAAGTACTGAAAAAATTTTCTTCCTTTGATTGTAAATGAAATTTTAACATTATAAAAGTTACACATCGATTTAATTTGATCAAGCTCTTGTTTATTCTTATATAAAATAATTAGGAAATAGTTTTTAAGCTTATACTGAAATATAAATTCTCCTAGACTCAGAAGTTGCAGCGGTGATGAAATTATTGCTAATGATTTCAAATTTTTATAATTTAATTATCTTATCACAACGTTCAATAATTGACATTTTGTGGGATATTAGAATAATCGTCTTATCTCCTTTTAGTTTTATAATATTATCAATTATACTATTTTCTGTCTCAAAGTCTAAAGAGCTAGTAGGCTCATCTAGAATTAGAATTTTTGAATCCTTATAAAGTGAAGCTGCAATTCCAATTCGTTGCTTTTGACCTCCAGAGACTTTTGCGCCCTCATCTCCTACAACTGTTTCAATACCATCTGGTAGACTTTTTATCCAATCTTTTAAACCTGATTGATTTAGCGCAAGATTTAATTTTTTATCATTTAATTTATTAAAATCAAAAACTATATTTTTTAATATTGAATCATCTAACAAGTATACAGATTGTGGGACATAACCTATTATCGACTGCCACGATTTAATATTTTTATGTATTGGAACTTCATCACAAAGAATAATACCTGATTGAGGTTTAATTAAACCTGTAAGTATATTAATCAACGTACTTTTACCCTTACCACTTTTACCATAAATTCCTATCAAATCTCCCTTGTTGATTTTGAAGTTTAAGTTTTTTATAAGTTCTTTATCCTTTTCATATGAAAAAATTATATCCTTGATTTCAATAGATTTATTAACATTAAACTCAATACTATTATCATAATTTGAAACAAGTTTTTTTCCAAGTTCTTTAGTCTCATCATAAATATTGTCTAAAGAACTTCTATAGTACTTTAAGTTTTGAAAATTGGTAATAATTTTATTTGCAGATGGTAATAATTTAAATGAAACTGCACCAAAAACAGTTAGTGTTACTATAAGTGAGTCAGAGTCTTTTCCTGAATAAGAAAGAAATAAGATAAACGAGATTATAGAAAATATTGCTATTAATTCAAAAAATATTCTAGGTAACTGAGCAGCTGTTAGATGGAAAGAATTATATTTTGCTTTAATTTTATTTTCATTTTTATAAAATTGAATAAAATTTTTACTTAAATCATTTAATATAATATTCTTTATAGCTCCTATACTCTCTAAAATAAGTTTAGAGAACTTATGATCAAGATTTATTCTTATTGAACCCCATCTTTTTAAACGTTTACTAAAAAAAGAAAGATATATTAGACTTGCCAACAAATATGAAACACTTAAAATTAAAGTACCTGTTGGCTCAACATACAATATCAATAAATACATTCCAAGTGTTATAACGGACTCTGCAAGAAGACCTAAAAAACTCTCAAAAAATAAAAAAAAGTGAAGCATTTCTGTTTGTAGATTATGTATAACTCTTGATCTATTGTTTTCAGAATAATAGAGAAAATTTTGGGTCAAATAATCTTTAAACAATCTGTTTGATATATTCATATTAAGCTCGGATACAATTTTTTTCTGCATAAATGTGACATATACTTGAACAACTGATTTAATAATAAAGATTAATAAAAGGGATATAAGCAAAAAACTCAGTAAGTCAACATTATATTTCATTAAAAAATCATTAAAATCTGATAATATTGATGATGAAGTTGCATAATCATTGTTTATTAAAAGAGATATTGTAGGGATCAGAACAGCTATTCCAAAAAGCTCAAAGAACATTGCAAGTATTATTAAGACAACTAATAAAAATGTTTGTCTTTTTTCGTTATAATTTAAAAGTGTAAATAATTTATTTATCATTACTTAATAACATAATATATTGAATTGCTATTACTATAACTTTCAATCATTGAATCAATAATTTCATAAGTAGAAATATTGATTTTAAAATCAATTAATTCTTTAGCTTTTTTTGTATTTGCATATCTAATTTGGATTTCATCATAGTCACCAAAAACCTTTTCTCTAGGTGTGTATATAATCTTTGATCTTGATGCAGTCTTTTCTACAATATATTCTGCAACTTCTTTTACAGTAGTTTGTTCATCAGTTCCAAGGTTTATTATTTCACCTTTAACATCGTTGATATAATCTACCATTGATGATAACCCCCTTGAGATATCCTCTGCAGAGCTAATAGATCTTGTTTGATTTCCATCTCCATGAATATTAATATCTATGTTATTCAAAGCATTATAAATAAATAGTGGTACATGTCCGGCAGACCAAGAAGGCTTAGCTCTCTCTGAAGTACAACCAAAAATTCTAACTACACTGGCATCCAATTTGGATTGTGATATTGCATTAAAAATAAATTGCTCCGATATTAGTTTTGACATTGCATAAGAGTACCTTTCATTTGTCGGTGGACCGATAGTTATTTTTTCAGTCTCTAAAAAATGTTTTGAATTTCCATACACATCTGATGTAGATGTAAAAATTAAAAATGAGTTATTCTTGTTTGAATAATCTACAATTTCTCGTGTCATTAGATAATTAGTGTCAATTACAGTATTTGACTTTATAACATCACCCCACGGTTTTTTTATTGATGCAAGGTGATATATAATATCAAATTTTGTTGATCTAAAGATTTGATTGATTTTTCTAACATCATCATTAATAAATTTAAAATTCTGATTTGGTGTTGCATTAGTTAAATTATTTAATGTTCCATATGACAAATCGTCAATCCCTGTCACTAGATGGCCTTCATCTAAAAGATTATCAACTAAATGACTGCCAATAAGCCCTGCACAACCTGTTACTAGTACTTTCATATTATAATATTTTCTAATGGTCCTTTTTCAAGATTATGATTATAAAACTTTTCTATTAAAGTGCCTTGATACTTTTTTATATCTATTGTCTTATTTGCATTTAATGGATCCCATCCCCATCTTTCAATCCAATGATTATCAAACATTTTACCAAAGTGATAACTATTTCCTTCTTTTGAGGAAGTAGCAGAATTCCACGGTATGCCATATTTTAATTTTAAATACTGATTGTTAAAACAATATAAGCTTGGGATAATTAGACAAGGAATATTTTGTGAATTAAATTGCATAGCTATATCTGGAAGCCACAAATGAAAATGAAATTTTTGAGTAGGAGTAACATACTTGTTCCAATTGTTAATATTAATTCCAACTGATGCCCACATTGGAAATTCAACAATAAAGGGTTTCCTCCATAATTTATTTTTTAGAATTTTAGATCTTTTTCGAGGACACAACCACATACTACCAGGATAAATAATTTTTTGAAAATGAACTAATCCAATCATTCCAAGAGGTTTGAAACCAAGCAAATATTTGTAATATGAAAATAAAGTATATGATCCGTAATCAAGATTATTGAATCCTAATAGCCCAAAATTATCTAAACTACCTTTGGAAATATAGTCAGAGATTTTGCTAAAAAAATCTTTTGATAGAGGAAAATTATCATGTTGAAAACATATTATCCATTTACATTCTGGTCTATTTTTATTTATAAAATCAATTAATGTTTGAGTAGCCATCTGCACACCCCTACCTTTATTCTCTAAAAATACATATCCCTTATTTTCACAGTATTCTTTTCCTTTTATCTTTTCTTCATGATCTGATTGATCATCAACATTAATAAACTCAAAACCGTCAAAGTTTATATTTTTAAATACTTCATTATTAAGCATTTCATAATTATTCCTTGAGGACACATATACGATTAAGTTTTTATGATTCATCTTTATTTCATTAAGTCAAAAAACCCTAAATTATTCTTTTCAAAAACTTTAAATGAACTATAATCCGTTTCAAGAAGATCATTTTCTTCTATTTGAATATTACATTCAAAATTTTTCACAAGTAATAAGCCTCCATTACATTTAATTAAAAATTTTTCTTTATTAAAAATTTCAACAATTTGACCATTCTTACAATCATCATATTTAAATTGATATTTATCAAAAATCTGGGCTTCATAAATAATTAATTTTTCTTTTTTTAGAAAAGTAAAAGATCCGTTAAATGGCTTACTGACAGCTCTTATTAATCTTTCTATTATTTCAATATTGACACTCCAGTCAATTTGACTATCTTCAGGTTCCCTTTTGGGATAATATGTGGGCTTAGTTGCCTTTTGTTCCTTTAGTATAAAAGTCTCTTGGTTAAGGGACTTCATCTTTCTAAATATAATATGCTTCATTGCGAGCATGTTTTTAAAATGCATAGTCTCAGCATTATCTTTGTTTGTTATACTAAACTTAATTGTATCTAATATATCTCCATCATCAACTCCAGGTTTATATTTAAATAGGTTTGTATAAAATATTTTTCTGTTTTCAATTATTGACCAATTCATTGGAGATCTTCCTCTTCCTTTTGGTAGATTTTGAGAGCTTCCATGCATTCCAAATATTCCTACAGAAACACTTGATAAAATTTCTGCTGGAATAAGTCTTTGCCATCCAATACAAAAGGCAATATCAATCTTAAAATCTTTAATTTTTTGAATATCAGACTTATCTTTAAGGTCGTATCTATTCACTTGATATACATCAAGTGAGTCACCAAATTCTTTTTTAAGGTCACAATAATCTGGAATAATAATTTTTTTATTTTTTTCCGGGGAAACGGTAATAATATTGGAAATTTTATATTTTGAAATAATACTTTTCACCAGAAATCTAGTAGTACTCTTACATCCAAAAAAAGCAATTTTTTTAACTCCCATAAAAATTTAAGTTGTTTTTTAAATTAGTTTCTACAGAATTTTTCTGCTTTTTTTTGTGCCACAAAATTTTATCAAATCTATTATTGCCGTCTGAAATCCACCAAATTGGATGAATCAGAATTTGCATAGTTTTATTTTGTTGAAATTCTTCAGAGTTTAAAGGATTTCCATATTTAAAAATACCAGATGAGTCTGAAAAATATTTTATTTCTTTAAAAAATTGATCATCATAAGTAGTCTTAAAATTATTTATCTCCATTTCTCTGTTTAGTATTTTCTTTGGTGGCCTATGATAACTAATAATATTAATATTCTCATCAAAAATTTTATTAAATATTTGAGTCTCCAACTGGAATCCATTCTGTATATCTTCATAGATTTCTGAGTCAAAGTGAAGTGAGATTCTGTGTCCTAAGCTTTGAATTTCTTTTATTATCTCAGTATTTTCTTTGGATAATAAATTGTACATATTATTCCTGACCAAAAAGAAATATGTGCTTTTAATATTACATTGAGACTCAAGTTTAGCCATCTCTAATGCATAGGATGGGTGAAAGTCAACATCATGTCTAAGTATAACTTGGCCGTATTTTTCAATTTTCAATTGATCAAAGAAAATAAATTTATACTCATTTTTTTTAAATGAGTCTATGAAGTCTAAATATTCTTTTTTATTCATTTGATAATATATGTTGTGTAATAATCTTTGCAGCATTACCCTCACCAAGTATGTTGTCATTAAATTGCATATTCATACCTTCAAGATCTTTAAATGAATCAATAATTAAATTTGTTTCTGGACAGCAACTTATACAAGCACCTGCCTCAATTAATTCAGGCCACAGAGGATTTTCAAGTATTAAAAGACTTTTCTTTTTCAACCAGTATGCTTCTCTAATTAATCCTCCGCTGTCTGTAATAATATAGTCAGAGTATTTGACTAATCCCATAAAGCTTAAATAATCTCTTGGTTTCTGTATCTCAAACTTAGTCGTAATTCCCATATTATCAATTACTGATTTAGTTCTTGGATGAACAGGAAATATTATTTTATAATTCTCAGCTAGATTATTTAATGCATGAATGATTTTTTCTAATACATCCTTTTTTGTGTTGCTTGCCCTATGACATGTGACTAAAATGTATTTGTCCTCAACATTAGGATTTATAAATTTTGGTTCAAACATATTTAAACAATCCAGCATTAAATCTCCAGAAATAACTATTGTTGATTCTAGTTTATCATAACCTTCAGAAATAAGATTATCGAATGATTTCTGACTGTTACAAAAAAGAATATCAGAAATTCTATCTGATAAAACCCTATTTATTTCCTCAGGCATTGAAGAGTCATGATTCCTAACACCCGATTCTATATGTACCAATTTGATGTCAAGTTTTTTTGCAGATATAGATCCTGCTAAAGTCGAATTAGTATCACCGTAAACAACAACTAGATCATATTCGTTACTTATTATAATTTGCTCAATTTTTTCTATCATTCTACCTGTCATTGCTCCATGAGATAGATTATTTATATTTAGATAAAAGTTAGGAGAAGGAATACCAAGTTGATCAAAAAAAACCTTTGACATACTTTCATCAAAATGCTGACCTGTATGAAGAATTTCCTGATCGAGTTTTTGTTTCTTCATTTCTATATACAATGGTAAGAGCTTCATAAATTGAGGGCGCGCACCAACTATATGTAAAATTTTTTTCATTTTGAATTCATTTTTTCAATAAGTTCAATAGCTGGAAATATATCATCAATTCCAAATCCCTCACCATCAATAATTTTTTCATATGAAATATTATGCAACTCAGTAAAACCCTCAGAAAAGTCATAATCTTTATCATTAATATTAAGACTTCTAAAAGCCTTCCATTCTTTATGAGGTAAATCATTATAATCAATGCTTAGATAAAATTCTACTTCAGCATTTTTAAAATTAAGTGTTCCTAGTGCTTTTTTATTTGATATTTGAACATTATCAATAACTGGTTCACCAAAAATCCATATTAGCATATCAAAAAAATGGATACCAATATTAAAAAGTACACCTCCTGATTTATCTATATCTCCTTTCCATGAGTAATCATACCACATACCCCTTGGAGTTATATATTTAAGCTTAATTTTAAACTTTTCATTTGAATTCTGAACCTGTTTTTTCAACTCTTTAATAACTGGGTGAAGGCGAAGCTGAAGAATTGTTAAAACCTTTTTGTTATATTTTGCTTCAACTTCTTTTAACATATTTAAATGCTCCGTTTTTAAAACAAGTGGTTTTTCGCAAATTACATTACAGTTATTTCTTATAGATAATCTTACATGTGAGTCATGCAGATAATTGGGTGAACATATTGATACATAATCAATTTTATCATTCTGGAAATCAAATCTGTTTAACTGTCTATCGAATCTTTCTATCTCTTTGAAATACTTACAGTTTGGGAAAAGAGAGTCAATATATCCTACATTATCATTTGGATCACACATCATAATTAAATTTCCATTTATACTTTTTATAGCTTCAACATGTCTTTTAGCAATATATCCTGCTGCTCCAATAAGTGCAAAATTTTTCATTCTTCTATTTTTACTTTATTATTTTTTAAAATATATGTTACCCCTTCTAATGTAATTCTATTTGTTTTTTCAAAATTTAACTTGACACCTTCTTTACTTATCCAACCAATATTTCTAATTGGGTTACCTACAACTAATTCAAAATCATTGATATCTCTATTAACGACTGATCCTGCCCCTATAAAAGAAAATCGTCCAATTTTATTACCACAAATAATTGTTGCATTAGCACCAATTGACGCTCCTTGTTCAACTTTTGTTAACTTAAATTCATCTTTTCTCTCAATAAAGCTTCTGGGGTTCATTACATTAGTAAACACAACAGATGGACCAATAAATACTTCTTTATCACATATGACTCCATCAAATAGTGAAACATTATTTTGAATTTTACATCTTTTTCCAATTTTCACATTTCTTCCAACAAAAACATTTTGGCCAATTACAGTGTTTTCACCTATGAATGAGTTGTCCATAATATGGCAAAAATGCCATATTTTAACTCCAGTTTCAATGACTGCAGATACGCTAACTATTGATGAATCATGTTTATAATAATTACTCATATTACCCAATCCCTTTCCAAGTTGCTCCATTTTTTGTATAAAAATGATTAATAATCAAACTTGGATCGTATAAAAAATTATTTTTTCTTTCAATCATATCTTTAACCCAGTACCTATCTTCTTTACTACCATAGACTTCATCAAAAGGGAAGTTTTCGAGAGTAGATTTTTTGAAAAAAGAGAAAGCATTATGAAAAAAGTATCTGTTTTCAAGATTAGAGTACATATTTATTGATTCTTCATCATTAAAATGAGTCCATATATATCTGGGAGTAATTCTTTTCCCCATATATATTGGAGTTTGTTTTCCAAAAATTGCAATATAGGTGTCTAATTTTTTTTTAATCGATTTAAAATCCAATTTAAGGATTTGGGAATGAGCTGAAAGAATCATAACATAATCTCTTGAAGCATTCTTAACTCCTATATTTAAAGCTTTACCTGGAGTGTAATTTTTATTATTGATAATTTTTATATCCGTTCTATCGTTAAAAAACATTACTACATCTAATGAGTTATCACTTGAGTCATTATCAACAATTATTATTTCAGGTTTATCAAAAAAATCTAAACATGACTGTATAGCATAACCTATATGCTGTTCTTCATTTTTATTTCTAATTATAATACTAATATTATCCATTGAACCTTCCCTCATAATTAATTCGTGAATCTTTTTCTCCATCTTGAAATCCAAGTCCATGATCAATTAACATTTTTTTTCTATTTGATATAAACACTGACAAATCTTTCAGATGATTAGGAAGAATTGCAAATTTATTATCTCTCCCTGGCAGATCATTATCAATTGTAAAATGTTTTTCAATTACTTCAGCCCCCATTCCAATGGCGATTTTTGCTGACTCAACACCTAAAATATGGTCACTATAACCAACACTTTCATGGAGTTTCATGAGCTCAATCATTTTATTAATATTTGCATTTTCGTAATCGCATGGGTACATAGATACACAGTGTAGCAATATCAATTTTGTATTATTATAAAGATTAAGTGATGACTTAATTTCCTCAATTGAAGATGTGCCACATGACATAAAAACTTTTTCAAAATTTTGATCACAATAATTTATTAATTCGATATTTCTTGATTCAAAACTTGGAATTTTTACCGCTTTACAATTTAACTTTTTTAAAAGCTCAGCATCATTTACACTAAAAACACTTGATAAAAATTCAATATTAAACTTTTTACAATGATTTATAAGCTCAATATGTTTAGACTCAGTAAGCTCTGCTTTTTCATAAATTTGTCTTCTACCATCATTGTCCCATGATCCGGGTTTAAGTCTTTTAACAGACCATGACTGAAATTTAGCATAAGTTGCTCCGTTCTTAGATGCAGATTCAATCATTTGTTTTGCTAGGCTCATGTCTCCAACATGATTCCAACCAATTTCTGCAATAATTTCTATTTGTTTTTTTTGTTTCATATTATAATCTTATATCTACTAATTCTTTTTTTAAAAATGATTTGATATCAAAAACAACAGAATTTTTACTTCTAAGTTGTTTAATATTTATTTGTTTGAAATCATCATGCGGTACAGCTATAATTATAGAATCATAGGTTCTATCAATTAAATTATCTATCAACTTAATTCCAAATTCATCTTTAACCTCTTTTGAAGAGGCATATGGGTCATAAGAATCAATTATTGATACTTTGTTTTTTAAGTAATTTACTATATCGGGTATTTTTGAATTACGAATGTCGGGACAATTTTCTTTATAAGTTATACCCATTATTAAGACCTTTGAGTTTATTGTGTCTATTGATTTTTTTGACATTGATTTAATTAATTTACTCCCAATAAAAACTCCCATATTATCATTAACTCTTCTTCCGGATAATATTACCTCTGGAGTATATCCAAGCTTTTTTGATTTATAGACTAAATAATAGGGGTCAACACTAATGCAGTGTCCTCCAACAAGTCCAGGTTTAAAATTTAGAAAATTCCATTTGGTAGATGCAGCTTCTAAAACTTCTGTAGTATCTATTCCCATCTTATCAAAAATAAGTGCAAGTTCATTTACAAATGAAATATTTAAATCTCTTTGAGCGTTTTCAATTGCTTTACTAGCCTCAGCAACCTTAATAGAAGAAGCCAAATGAGTCCCTTTTTTAATTATTGATAAATACAGATTATTTACTTTCTTAGCTATTTGTGGTGTAGATCCAGATGTAACCTTTACTATATTCTCAATTTTATTGATTTTATCTCCAGGATTAATTCTTTCTGGTGAATAACCACAATAAAAGTCATTATTATACTCTAAACCACTTGACTTTTCTAGTATAGGTACACAATACTCCTCTGTACATCCGGGATAAACAGTACTCTCATAAATAATAATATCATCTTTTTGAATTAGTTCGCCAATTGATTGAGATGCAGACCTTAAATAAGATAAATCTGGTAACTTGTTCTTGTCAACTGGCGTTGGAACAGTTACTATATATATATTACAATTTGAAGCATCACTATAATTGCTAGAAATTTTTAAATTATTATTAATAGCTTTCTTCAGATCTAATTCATCAACCTCATTGGTAGAATCTTTAAATAGTTTTAATTCCTCAACTCTTTTTGGGTTTATATCAATTCCCGTTACATCGTGTATCTTTGAGAAAGATATAGCAAGAGGAAGGCCAACATAACCAAGTCCTATTATCGCAATCTTATATTTATTATCTTCCAATTGAATAATATTTATCAGTTATATTTTTCATTTCAATTTTATCAAGTAAGTTTCTACCATCAATAATTACATGCTGTTTCTCCATACTTTTTACAAGTTCTTCCCAATTATACTCAGTAAACTCATCCCACTCTGTCAAAATTGAAATACAAGAAGATTGATCAAAACACATTTTGTAGTCTGATACAACATTTACTCTATTAAGTTTTGATTCAATCTCATTTTTGGACTCATTATTTGATTGAAGTAATGTTTTTAGATCATTCATTATTCTATCTTTTTCAACTTTAGGGTCATATACGAACAAATCTGCTCCTTCATCAAGTAAATCATTTGCAATATAAATTGCGGCAGACTCTCTAGAATCATTTGTATCTTTCTTAAATGCCCACCCTAATATTCCTATTTTTTTTGATTTTATAGTACCATTAAGTTCATTAATAATTTTTAGAGCAAAACGTCTTTTCTGATAGTTATTTATTTTAACTACCTGATGCCAAAATTCTGCAACTTCATCTAAGCCATAATACTTAGATAGATATACTAGGTTTAAAATATCTTTTTGAAAACAAGACCCACCAAATCCAACTGATGATCTCAAAAATTCCTTGCCAATTCTTTTATCAAAGCCTATAGTCTTTGCCACTTCATCAATGTCAGCACCTGTTTTTTCACACAAAGCAGATAGACTATTTACAGAAGAAATTCTTTGTGCTAACATTGCATTAGATGCAAGCTTAGATAATTCAGAAGACCATACATTAGTTGTCAATATTTTCTCTTTTGGTATCCAGTTTTCATATATACTAACAAGTGCTTGTGAGGCTTTGAGTCCAGATTTTGACTGTTCACTGCCAATTAAAACTCTATCTGACTTGAATAAATCTTTTATTGCTGTTCCTTCAGCTAAAAACTCAGGATTAGATATTACCTCAAATTTTACATCTTCCCTACCATTAAGTGCAAGAATTTCCTTAATTTTTTCAGCTGTTCTTACTGGTAATGTTGATTTTTCTACAACTATTTTATCGGATGTTGATAATTTAGCGATAGTTTTTGCACAACTTTCAACGTATGTTAAATCAGCTGCCATACCCTTCCCTTCTCCATAAGTTTTAGTAGGTGTATTGACGGCAAGAAAAATCATTTCAGATTGGTTAACTGCTGTATTTATATCAGTAGAAAAAAATAAATTTTTATTTCTAGTCTTTCTGATAATTTCTTTTAACCCTGGCTCATAAACAGGAATATTATCAAGATTTTCATCATTCCAGAGATCAATTTTTGATTTATTGATATCTACAACATTAACTTTAATATCCGGACATTTTAATGCAATTACGGCCATTGTTGGTCCCCCAACATATCCTGCTCCGATACAACAAATTGAATTTATTTTCATTTTTATTTTTTTAAAAGCCAGGAAGATGATTGAACCTTATCTCCTAGATTATCTACCATTTTTATTTCTAATTTCTTACAAATGTTTATCTCAGGAATTATTGAGTTTTTTTGATCTCCTCCATTTCCAAACATCAAATTGTATGATTGAGATATTTCTTTGTAAATCAGTTCTAGAGTTTTTATCACTGTCTTGTCCTCGTCAATTGATAAGTATACTTTATCTACGATTTTTAAATTTGAAATAATTAAACACCTTTCATCTTCTTGCATAAATTCTTTAGCGCCTTTAAGCAGTCTTTGTTTATCATTATTTACAATTACAATTAGTTCATCTGCTAGTCTACTGGCATTTGTAAAATATTCGATATGACCTCTATGAAGAGGGTTAAAATATCCTGATACTATTATTGCGTTTTTCTTCATTACCTTAAATAATCGTCTTCAATTCTAATTATATCATCTTCCCCAAAATAACTACCTGTCTGTACTTCTACAAAAACTAATTTTTTTGAACCTTTATTATGTATTCTGTGCTTAGCTTTTTCTGGTATTTTAATATTATCTCCTGGATGTAGCTCAATTTCTTTTCCATCCAATGTTAATGTACCTTCACCCTCAATAATTGTCCATGATTCAGATCTATTTTCATGATATTGGTAACTAAGTCTATGGCCTGATATAACTTCAATTATTTTTAGTTTATAATTAGGCTCATCATGAATAACATAATATTTTCCCCAGGGTCTATCTACTTGCTCTATATAATTCATATTGCTATTTGTTATAAAGAATTATATTTTTTTGATTAGAAACAAACTTTGAAGAAAGATAGAATATCACTTTTCTATTTATTAGTTTTTCTATCTTAACCTCTAAGTTTTCTATATAGTCTGTATTTAAATTTTTACCAATTAGAAAAATTTCAATATTACCTGAATCAATTCCTTTAGCATAGTCACCAATTAATAATATTTTTGAAACATTTCCCATTTTATCTAGAACAGTCTCAACAATATCCTCAAGGCCTAAATGTTTCATTACAACTTTTTTCATTGTATTATATAATGGGTGCTTGGTATTAACATTATACTCTACTTTATTGTCCTTTTTATTCTTATTTAAGTAACCTGCCTCAAATAGATGATTTAATTCTTTTCTAATTGAATTAGTCGATTCTCCCATCTCAGAAGCTAGTCCATTTAAATGACCCTTATTTGCCTGAGATATAAAAAACTTAATTAATAGTCTTAAACGTGTTTTAGATGTAATTAAATTATCTAACATAATATTAAGTAACAAAAGTACTTAATTATTTGTAAAATTCAAAATATATACAATTGATTAAATAAATTATGGTAATTTTATATTATGACAGATGGCATATTTATTGCGATAATATCATTATTAAATACGTTCATTTTATTAAAAATATTTCAGTCAATCTTCCTGTCTGAAGGCATAAAAGATAGAATCAATAAAAGATCATCTCATAAAGTAATTGCAACAAGATCTGGAGGAGTATCTATAATCATTTCGATATTTATTATTTCCACTGTTTATTATATTTTCAATTCAACTATTTACGATTTTTCTCTTCTTATTCCCATTCTATTATTAGGATTAATTGGTCTATATGATGATGTTTATAACTTAGATTTCAAGCTCAAATTTATTTTTCAAATTATTGCTGCGAAGATAATTATTGATTCAGGGTTAATTATAGATAATTTTCATGGACTATTTGGCATTTATGAAATTAACAGAGCTTCAGCACAGATTCTTACAATTTTTATTATTTGCTCGATTATTAATTCCATTAATTTTATAGATGGAATTGATGGGCTTGCAGCATCAATTGTAATTTTCTTTATCTCATCTTTTGAGTTTTTTTCAAAATATGATGCTGAGCTTAATTACTTATCAATAATGATAATTTGTTCTTTAATCCCATTCTTATTTTATAATTTTAGAAAAAATAAAAAGATCTTTCTAGGAGATTCTGGCTCTCTATTTTTGGGTGGTTTAATATCAGTTTATGTACTCAAGATTTTATCCAATGATTATTTTATTAAACCAGAATTTGATATTAATAAAATTCTTTTTGTAATATCAATATTATCTTATCCTATAATTGACTTTACTAGAGTAATTTTAATAAGATTAAAAAATGGTAACTCGCCATTTGTTGCTGATAGTAATCATATTCATCATATACTCCTTAAAAAATTTAAATCACACTATAAAGTTTTACTAATAATAAATCTTTCAATGCTTTTTTTACTCTTGATAATTCAGTATATTTTTTAATTCAGTATTTTCAGTAAATCTTGATTTTTTGGGAATACCGCAATAGATTGAAACAATAGTTTATTAAAATTAGTTTGATTCAATCCATTAATTTTCTTGTAGTTTAAAAAATATTCTACAAGTAAATCAGAATTATTTAAGCTTAAAATTTTATCATATAAATCGACAAATTCATTCTCAAGGTTAAGTTCTGAACTAATTGAAAAAATAATCTGAAGATAAGCCTCAGTTTGATTTGAGTTATATAACTGATATTTTGCAACTCTTAATGCCTCTAGTAAATTATTTTGTTCAAGTAAACTTTGAAGCTTAATATCCCTTGGATAACTCAAATAAGGATTATAATTTATCCCAATATCTATTAATTGATCAGCCTTACTATATTCAGAGAAATTAAGGTAGTATCTTGCTATATAGCTAGAAAAAGGTACGGTATTCGAAGTAAGATTGGGTAGTTGATATTCTAATTTTTCTAATTCTGTTTTATCGAATGAAAATTCATTTTTTATTAAGTCAACTCTGAATCTATTTTCAATAAAAGATCCATTTAAAACTTTAAACGATAAATAATTTGATATGACAAGAGTAATAATAAGTATAAATAGATAGCTATTTTTAAATTCAATTTTTTTCAAATCTAAGGAGCTGATAATCGAACCAATTATTAGAATAAATATTATTATTTGTTGTGGTCTATGAAATGGAAAATTAATTAATGAGTCGATTAAAAAAATCAGAGACGCTAAAAGAATATATATTGATGAATTATTCCATTGTTTTTTTATCGAATAAAAAATTGAAAAGAAAAATAAAATATACATTATAAAACCTATTGCTCCAGTTTCAATTAGAAACTGTAAGAAATCATTATGGACATAGTAAGGTACTTGAGATAATTTCATCTGGTTTGATAATACTTTCCACATACCCACTCCATTTCCAATCAAGGGATTATTTAAAAAAAGTTCGATTGCATGAGAAAAAAAGTCAAATCTTAAACTAAGAGACTCATCTAGCATAATGTTTGAACTTATGATATCTTTCCCTTGTAAAACTCTTGAAAAAGGATAGTAAATAATAACAGTTAGCACGATAAGACATAGGCTAATAAATGATCTTATTTTATCTTTTAAGAATACTGCTTTTAAAATAAAGATTAATGTTAAAATAAATATAGCAGCTCTGCTTTCTAATAATATTATTGAAAGAATAACAATAAGTTCATATAATATGCTTATTAATTTATTTTGGTTTTGATTTAATGATTGATAAATATATATAAATGGCACTTTAACTAAAATTGAAAAAGAGCTTATATTTCTATTCATTGAAACTCCTGAGAAATTTAAATCAGAGCTAGTAAAATAATCATAGAACACATATAAAGATTCAAATAATACTGAAATAAAAAGTATGTAGGTTAGGCTTTGTAGGGACTCTTTTTTATTAATTAATACTGAGACACAAACAATAGTGGATAAAACTATAAAAATTTTATTTAGTGAAATCAAAGATTCATTTATATTCAAACTATTTATAGTACTTGCTACAGAGACAATAAATAAACCGGTAAATATTTTTAAAACATTTGAAATCTTTAAATAATATTTTTTTTTACTAATTAGTATGTAGCTTAAAAAGACCAGATTAACAGAAGCAACAGTTAACCATCTTAGGCTTACATTATCAACAGCATTAAGTTTTGGAGCAAATACAGCAAATAATATGAATATAGAGTAAAATTCAAATAAGCTTTTATTGAACTTTACTTTGTTCATTTTTAGTTTCTACAAAATTGAGCAATAATTGCGTAAGAACCTGGATAATCCATTTCGGAAGCTAAATTTGCATACTCACAAATTTTAGGTGTATTATTTTTTTTAATATATATACTAGCTGCAATAAATTCTGCTTTACCTGTACCTGGATTCATTGAGTCAATAACAAAATTTATATATTCTAATGATTTGTCAAATTCGTTATTCATAAAGTGACTAACCCCTGCATTTTCAAAAAGGGAATAATCAGTTGGGTTAAGTTCTGATGCTTCAGTGTAAAGTTTAGCAGCTTCTGCATAATTTTGAGAGGCAAACTCAGTTTGAGCAGCAAAATCTTTATCTATTGATTTATTAATTCTTTCAGTTCCTAATAAAACATATTTTGAGGTAAGTTCTATCTTAGGAAATTCAGCAGCGGGGAATTCTAAAGTAGCAGTTCTTGCAATATCTCTAGCATAATCTGATATTTTGGATTCATTTGTCAATAATGTTGAAAAATAAATATTCAAAATTCTAGGATTTTTTCTTTTTTCAACAATTTTAAAGATTGAATCAACTTCTTCAAATCTTCCATTTTGTGCGTAAGCCTTTGCTAAAATAAAGAAATGCTTGTCATTATCTGGTATGCCTGTAAAAGCTTTCTCTGCATAAAAAATTAGACTATCTTTTATATCTAGATATTGATATATTTCAGATCTAATTGATTCGCTATACATTAAATAAGGATTTACTCTGTCACTTTCTTCAAGATACTCCAATGCTTTATTAAACTCTCCTCCTAAAAAATAATATTTAGCAGCCATAGACTTAACTGGAATAGATGTTAAAGACAGATTAGGAAAATCAAAATTTACT
>TARA_B100001057_G_scaffold156221_1_pt1 | contig 22924 bp, 18 predicted proteins | sample TARA_B100001057 | Tara Oceans TARA_B100001057 (sample SAMEA2621839) | marine metagenome | biome: marine biome (ENVO:00000447); feature: surface water layer (ENVO:00002042); material: "saline water (ENVO:00002010), including plankton (ENVO:xxxxxxxx)" | depth 5 m
GCCATTGCAAAGGTCTTGAACCTTTAGGCCGAGCCATGCGCCGCCGTCATGGCACTCGAGAACGCCAGTGAGGCAGACTAGTTTACTGATCTGATCTCGAATTCAAGATGCTCGAATGCCAACCATGCGTCCTGATTCAAAAGTTCCTCGCCGACAGAAACAGCAACCGCATACAGCTGATAGACACCAGTCGGCACACTGCTGTCGAGCACGGTATCAACAAGCCTGACACTGAACCCTTCGCGCAAATCGACATTCTCCACCAGCGGTACTAGTGCACCGGGCAACAGCTTGTTTTCAGGCGACGCAAAAGACGCCAGTGCGCCGTCTGGAAGCGCGATCACAACATAAAAATCGGCAGACTGACTGCCCGCGCTATGCACGTTCAAAGACAAGTGCTCGCCCGGTTGAAAATCCTGTTGATTCAGGACCAGCTCAGCGGTCGCATCGGCCTCGACTGCTATGGGCCTCTCACAAACACCCGGCCCGCCCTCCGAGACTGCCTCCAGACTGTTCAGGAAAGCCAGCAAGTCGGTCAATTCTGCAGCAGTCAGACTGGAAGTCGTGCCGTGCAGGTCACTGGTATTCATGGCCGAAAACATGATTTCTAGAGATGCCGCAGACCCGTCATGGAAGTAGGGAGCAGTCCGATTGACACCACGAAGTGAAGGCGTATTGAACAGCAACCCTTTGCGCTCAAGGAGGCCCTTTCCGGTATTCACATAATGTCGGAGCCCATCGGTGTAAGTTGGTGGGATATGGCATCGGGCACAGCCGACTGCCTCAGAGCTGAACAGCATCTGACCCTGCAACGCGGATGCTGACATTGAAATATTTGCCTGCTCAAACTGCAGGCTCGCCAGATACAGCGCCAGATCATCGAGGTCCTGAGAACGCCCCTGATTCGCCGGCGCCTGATCACAGGCCGGTTCACAGTTGCTTGAGCCGGAAGTGAGTCCGATTCCAGCCTGAATGACGCGCACAGCGAGTTCAACGTCATGCAACTCGTCAAGATCACCACTCCAGTGAAACGGCGGCGTGTCCGCCACTCCCAGCAAACTTGGCGAATTTCGGGGGCCATCTGCAAAAAACCAGGTTCGCCCATCGTGTTCACCATCAAAATGACAGGTCGCACAGGCAATCCAGTTATCCCGAGCCAGTTCTGGTCGGCTGGAATCATTGAAGAGCCTCTTGCCATTCAGTAAAGACTGAGACAGTGGGATGGCCGTGCTTTGCACTTCGTCAGCGATCTGCAGCGTCCCGGCGTCAATGACAGAAAGCGTGCCGGACAGGGTATTGTTGACGAATATCCGATTGCTGACCGGATCAAAGGCTAGCCCCCGAGGATTTGCCCCCACTTTAATGTTGGCCAAGCCTCTGGAAGTTGCCAGATCGATGACAGACACGTCATTGCTCGCGCTGTTCGCTACAAACAATCTGTCGCTGGAGTCCATCACCGCGTCGAGTGGTATGCCAACCGGCTGATCTACAACATCCAGAGCCAGTCGACTGGCTCTCATTTCAGTTCTACTCGACAAATCGAGAGACGTCACCACGGGAAAAACAGTGGTATCAAAAAGCAGCGACTGGTTAGCGTTGTTGGAAAATGTTTGTGGCAAATACGCCCTGTGCCGGGCGTCGTCCAGAACCAGCGATTGGGAGATATTTGCACTTGAATTGACGTTAACCTTATCTGTTACCAGCATGCGTTCAGTATCAATAATACTCACGTCGCCGGTAAAAAAATGCGTCACGTAGAGAAGCCCGGACTCGGCGTCTAGACGAAGACCTCTGGGGTCAGAATCAACGTCGATCGTGAGAAGCGGCAGAAAACTGGACAGATGGATGACCGACACAGAATCCGATTTCTGATTAGCTACATAGATATAGCTGGCGTCACTGACCACGCCGAACGGCGCAGCGCCGACCGGTACGCAGCCCGCCAGCGAATCCGATTCCAAAGCAATTACTTCCAGCGTATTGGACTGCCTGCTGGTGACAAAGGCCGTTTTACTGCTGCTGTCAATCGATATTGTCTGTGGAATCCCCGGGATGGAAACTTCCGCTCGTTTGCGGATTCCACTCCGAATATCGAATATGGAAACGGAGTGCGAGTCCGGATTCACGGCAAGTAATTCAGCAGCGGCGTCCGACAGCGCCAGAGAGCCACTTTGTGCCAGAGCAACACCACGGTGTAGAAACAACACCGCAAGAATAAACGATACCCGGACAGATATTCCGAGAGATACGCTGAATTTATTGTACTGACCGTCAAACAGCTCGAACAACACCATTGCTGCTAAATTCTATTGAAAGAGGATGACTTTCTAACCGCCATTCTAGAGCATAAGACCGAAAAGAATAAGACACAGCCCATAATTGGACCAGGAGCTTTCTTAGTCCCTTTAGTGCGGACAATGCATAGGGAGGGGTCAAGCAATCCTCCGTTATATTGCCTTGGGAATAGTTTCCGAACTCCGCCGCACTTCGCCAGCCCAACCGGGAATGGGTTATCATGTCACACACCGTGTCAGTCAGCATCACTCTGGCTAAACGCAACCGTCGTTGAATAACGTCATTTATTATGACGTGGGAAAGCTGCAGGAGGCACTGCGCCATGAGTCTCAACATTGAATTCCATTATGATTTCGGAAGCCCTAACACCTATTTTTGTCACCGCCTGATTCCGGGTATAGAGGAACGCACGGGCGCACAAATCAATTATTGCCCAGTGCTACTGGGCGGTATTTTTAAGGCCACTAACAATCGCTCTCCCATGGAACAGTTTGCCGAAGTCAAAAACAAGAACGAATATCAGGCACTGGAAATGAAACGCTTCATTGCGCGCCATCACTTTTCAGACTACCGGTCCAACCCTCACTTCCCAATAAATACTATCAATCTGATGCGAGGCGCCGTATACGCCAGCCATCAGGACTACTACAAGCGCTATATTGAGGCCATGTATCGGTGTATGTGGGAACAGGGCAAAAACATGGCGGACCCGGAAGTGATAGCCGAATCATTGAGCGAGCATGGCCTGCCCGCCGACGAAATTGTAGCGGCGATGCAAAACCCTGCGATCAAACAGGAACTCATAAGCAACACAAGCCGCTCGGTAGAGCGTGGTGCGTTCGGCTCACCAACTTTCTTTGTCGGGGATGAAATGCTTTTCGGTAAAGACCGGCTGCTTGAACTCGAAGAAGAAATCGTTAGCCAGATGCGCTAGGCGACTTACTCTGCTCGGTCAAAGTACCTAACCAGTTCGATTGGCTCGCGAAATGAATCTGGCTGGATCGTCATTTCAATGCGCAGCCGATTGCCGTCAGACTCGAGGCTGTAGATTTCGATGGTAAACCCACCGTCTCTTGGTCGCCCTTCCACCACCAGCGAGTTGTCCTCGAACAGCCCCGAGGAAAAATCGGTGCCACCTTCACTGTAGAAGCCAGTCGCCGAAGCACGGCGGCGACGGCCATCTGAATGAAATACCCGCTGGAAATTCTCGTCATAGGTGAACCGAAGCTCGGGCTCGTTCACCTCAATGCTTAAGACATCATCAAAAGAGATGCGGTCATAGAGCTCATGCTCCGGCGGACCGCCGCGGTAAAAATCCTCCTGACGATTGAAAAATCCCCGGCTGCCCTTGCCGCCACCCGCTTCAATGGCCTTTTCCACTTGATCGTCTGTGTTGTCGCTCAGCTCATCATTTATTACCCAACGACCTGACAGACCCGTCCGTATTTCTGGTGCCTGCGCCGAAGCAAGGGCTGTCGATACAGCAACAAATAAGCTGGTGAGCAGCGCTATAAGCAGGCATTTTGTAGGCATAGCAAAGTTGCGAAACGGCAATGAACCTTGTCATTCAATCCGGTTTGACATGAAAGTTCAAGTCTGGGATTTCAGCGCTATTCCGTCTGATTCGCAGGCGAAGCAAAGAAAATACTGCAATCATCAACCAGACGTTGGGCCGCGATAATCACCAGCATGAACAGCAACAGGTAATACACCGGAAAAGCGACCAACGCATCAAGGAAAATCTGCTCATTGAGTATTTGCCCTTCACCTTGCGCATCCTGACGATGTCGCAGCGTTGCCACCAGCGTTGTATATAGCAGGCTTGCTGTCCCTAAACCGAGATTCAGCGCCAGTCCCTTAAAGCTGAGCACGGTCGCGCGAACCTGCGAGTCGGCCTCTCGGTTTAGATAGTAGCTGGCTTGGAACTGCACCATGCCCATCATCGCAAATGCCCCGATGGCAAATAAAACGCCCACAAAAGGTAAGGCATAACTGATTCCGATCAGCCCTGCCATGAGTACCACGGACAAAAACAGGAAATTAAACAGAGGGGAGTGCTTGCTAACCAGAATCCGTGAAATGGTCGCGTTAAGGATGCCGACCAAAGACATCCCGGCCCCTATGAAACCGAACCAGGAAACCGGAATGTCGATCAGCCGGTAGTACTCACTGGCCAAAACCACAAACTGGCGAGCCACAGAATCCAGCGCCAATGCTGCCAAAATAACGAACAGCACGAAGCGGTGATTCACTGTCCAGGTGGCCACCCGGGAAACCTGGCGGAAGGGTTCCAGAAGAGAGTCCTTCGACGATGCCTTGTCCAGCGCCTTATCTATTTCAAGGTCATGAAAACCGAGCGCTGTGATCAGCACCAGGCAAGCGGTAGCAAGTGTCAACATCACCGGCAGCCGAACAATAACAGAATCTTCAAGCATCCAGCCGGCATTCAGCCAGGCCAAACACCGGTTAACGACTGACGGGTCATAGGCTAACGCGCCCAGAATCATTGTGGTGGAAAACCCGATTGAAACAACCCATGTTGTCCGCTCAAGAACTTTTGGCCATTCAGCCTCCCGACCCAGCGATTTAAGTGAATCGTAGGCCAGTGCTTCATCGGCACCGCTGGCAGCCGCTTCCGACAAACCGGAGCAAATTCTGTTCAGCAGAAACACGATAAACAGCAGCGGAGAAGCGCCCAGTGGGACAAAGACAAGCAGTGCCATCTCCAGAACCATCAGCAGCGCGGCAAATACAAGCAATCGCTTATGCCCGATAATGTCGGCCAAGGCACCTGATGGCACTTCGGCAACTACTATACTTAACGCCCAAACCATATTCAGCAGCGCGAACTGCTCCAGCGTCAGACCATAATCGAGAAACAGCACGGTAAAGACCGGATAGTAGAAACGGGCTGTATAGAACAGGCGAAAAACAGTGAAACGCCGGACGTTCCCTTCGAGCCACGCGGCGCTATCCGAATTCAGGTTCATCGGCCTGGAGAATCACGCAGGTTGCAATGCCGTCACTTGATTTTTCTCCGACGCCAGTCAGCAATCGCCCTGCCGATTTCATCTGGCGAGTCTTCCTGCAGAAAGTGATTCCCCGTGACGGTTACTTCTTCCTGATTTGGCCAGCTTCGGCAAAATTCTCGCTGCGCGCCGATCAGGATCGCTCCCGGATCAGCGTTCACAAATAATTTGGGGACTGGCGACTCAGATAGCCAGTCTGCATAGTCACTGACAATCGAATGCACCGCGGCTGGCTCACCCTCAATCGGAATTTGTCTAGGCCAAGTGAGGGTAGGCCTGCGTCCTTCACCACGGTCAACGAAAGGCCTGCGATAGACCGCCATCTCCTCATCATCAAGAGTTCTCAAGACGGAGCCGGGAAGCACTCTTTCAACAAATACGTTTTTTTCCAGAATCATCTCTTCACCAGCAGGAGATCGAAGTCCCTGAAAAACTCCGCGCGCCGCTTCAGGCCATTCCTCCCAGGTTACCGGCCGAACAATACTCTCCATATACGCAATACCCGCCACCGCATCACGGTGCCGATTTGACCAATCAAAGCCAAGGGCCGAACCCCAGTCATGAATGACCCAGGTCACGTTATGGCTGACGCCTAATGCCTCAAGTGCACCATCGAGATAATGTCTGTGCTCCTCAAAGGTATAACGCTCAGGACCGGACGCATCCAGCTTTTCCGAATCACCCATGCCAATTAGATCAATCGCAATGCAGCGACCCTGATTTGTTAAATGTGGCATAACATTTCGCCACAGGTATGAGGAAGTGGGATTGCCATGCTGAAAAATAATTGGATCACCTTCACCCATTTCCACAAAGGCCATAGTCTTGCCATTCACTGAAACGCTTTTTTTCAGCCACTCACTGTCCTGATTCATATTCCGCCTCTGCTCCACCTTGCTCTGACAGGCTATAAAACTATACCGTTTGACGAGAAAAGAATACCGAATAAGCCGGATTCGACGAATTGAATCCCCCACCGCTCTTCATATATCCTGCGAGCTCGCGCAATAGCACATCAGAATAATACCGATGGGAGAAATCGAATGACTATGCAAAACACGCCTCTGTTGATGTCTAGAATCCTTGGCCGGGGTGCGGAGCTCGATCCGGAAGTCGAAGTCGTGACGGCTCAGGCAACCGACACCCATCGCCAGACGCTGAAGCAAACCTGGGACCGGGCCCAGCAGGTCGCCAACGCGCTAAAGTCGCACGGGATCGAAACTGGCAACCGGATCGGCAGCTTCATGTGGAACAACTATCGACATCTGGAGCTTTATCAGGGTGTGCCCAGTATGGGCTGCGTCCTCCACACCCTGAATATTCGCCTGTCCCCCACTGACCTTGAATACATCATCAACCATGCAGGTGATCGCATTATTTTTGCAGATGAAGATCTGCTGCCGCTGCTGGAGCCACTGTGGGGAAAAATTCCCTGCGTTGAGCTCCTGGTAATTTGCCGCCACGGTGAGGGCGGAGAAAGCAGTTTCGCCAACCAGGTTTGTTACGAAGATTTCATCGCTGACCAACCTACCGCCTATGACTGGCCCGATATTCCAGAAACGGCACCGATGGGTTTGTGTTACACCTCAGGCACCACCGGCAACCCCAAGGGCGTGATGTACACAAACCGATCGACCTATCTGCACACCCTCACTGAATCGCTGACGGATTCGATGGGTTTGTCGGCACTCGATTCCTTGCTTGGTATCGTTCCGATGTTTCATGCCATGGGCTGGGGTTTGCCCTTTGCCGCATCCATGTTGGGCACCAAACAGGTTTACCCTCATCGATTCATGACTCCAGATTCCTTCCTCAGTCTGATGCAGAAGGAAGGGGTTACGATCTCGGCTGGCGTGCCAACGATCTGGCAGGGTGTGCGCGCCACGCTGGAAGCCAACCCGGACAAGTTTGATCTCTCGAAACTGGAGCGACTCACCTGTGGCGGCTCAGCCCCACCCGTCGAAATGATGCGCTGGTACTGGGAAACCTTTGGTGTGGAAATGATACAGGGCTGGGGCATGACCGAGACTAATCCACTCGGCACACTCTCGCGGAAAGTCTCAAAGCGATCTCAGAGCGCGTTATCCGAAGATCAGCAGTTTGAAAATATTGCCAAAGCTGGTCTCGCCATGCCGGGACTGGAAATTGAAATATTCGACGAGCATTGGAAAGCCCTGCCGCACAATGGAGAAGCAGTGGGCGAACTCTGCATCCGTGGACCTTGGATTGCATCCGAGTACTTCAATGATCCGCAGCCTGACAAGTTCCACAATGACTGGCTGGTTACCGGAGATGTCGCAAAAATTGATGCCGATCAGTACGTCATCATCTGTGACCGCTCCAAGGATATGATAAAGTCCGGCGGAGAGTGGATTTCCTCCGTTGATCTGGAAAATCACATCGTTGCGATGCCCGAGATTGCCCAGGCGGCAGTCGTTGCCCAACCACACCCAAAGTGGGACGAACGCCCCATAGCGATGGTCATCATGGCCGCAGGTGAAGTACTGGATCAGGCAGCAGTCATCAAGCACTGCAGCCAGATATTCGCCAAATGGCAGCTGCCAGATGAGGTGATTGCGGTGGAAAACCTTCCGCTTGGCCCGACTGGCAAGATCGAGAAAAAAACCATCCGAGCCAATCTGAAAAAAGAAGGCTACCAGCTTCCGGATCTACGCTAAGGTCATCGCTGCGGCTGCACAAACTAGAGAATGGGATTCTCTGACTCCCTTTTTTTAGCTCCTGCTTCAACGTCCCGGATCTGTCGGCGCGTAATTATTGCCTTCCGCATCTGCGGTTCGCGCCCCAGCCAGAATACCGGGCAAGGCATAGTTGCCTTCATGACAAGCATATTCGAAGACCTGATCTTCGGTCCGGTCCATGGGCAGCTCCCCACTCCAAGTCTGCGTATAGTTTTCCGGATCGTCCACGGTAAACTGGTAGCGGATGACATCATCGGCCACACGGGTGAATCGCTCCGTCACTTTCATTTGCTGCGATCCATAGAACCTATGCTCGAGGGAAGAACGTAGGCTCTGTTGCGGATGAAAATTGGTGGTTTCGACAATCAAACTGTCTCCCTCGTAGTAGCCTACAGAATCTCCCATCCAGGGATACTGGCTGTTTGCTTGAAACTCTGCGTTCAGTCTGATGATCCGTGCATCATGGTTCATCTCTGCCATCAGCAGAACATGAGTTTCCGTCTGCACGATCTGGGTCAGGTTATTGTAGAGAACCGGCAGCTTCGGCGGGCCTCCGGTAGAGCCAAAACCCACGACACAGCGTTCACCTAAGGGTCGCGCTTCTGGCCCATCATAGGAATTACGCTGGCGCATGGCTGAGGCATAATTTGCGAGGCCCTGCTCCGAGTAAGGTAGCCTGCCATCAGCAGGATCAACCAGTATTGAGGTTCGGATTTCACCTCTTACAACTGCAAGCCGGTCTCCAGGGTCCATCCAGAATGTGTTATAGCCTCCGACATTACGCCCGGCGTCCGGTGCTTCACGGTCCGGATCACTGGGTTGATTACTGGCCTCATTCCTCGCCTGAACCCGGGCCTCAATCAGAATCGCTTCTTCCTCGGAGATAACCAACTCTCCGTTAAAGCGCTCCGCCCGCTCAAGATTGGTCTGAGTCGCAATCGACCAAGTACCCTGTAAATCAGGCGCACCTTGCTCCGTCCTTGGCGCTAGGTAGCCTGACTCAGCCGCCGGCAGGGCATTACCGGCACAGAAAACAACTAACCCCGCTATTAAGCCTCTGTATTTCATCGCCATTTCCCTTAGTTCGCTGCCGCGCATGGCGTAGAAGTATGACAAGAACCAGCGGCAGTCACCAACAGATTTTATTATGAGTTCAATCAACCTGCACAAAACCACGTAGCTTCAATGGAATTTGCCATCTTTTACTTGATACACTCGCCTTCTTACTTTCAACACGCACGCAGCAAATGCTCAGAAAATCGCACTATCTGCTTGGAACAGTCTTTATCCTAGTCCTGGTCATCGTCGATGGCTTCATCATTGTTGAGGAGAAAGGCGATCCGAAGAACATGGTCTGGCTTGATGGCGGGAGTTTTATAATGGGTTCAGACCACGGTCTGCCAGACGAGGCCCCTGCCCATCCGGTTAACGTCTCTGGATTTTGGATCGATAAGTATGAAGTCACCAATGCCCAATACGAATCGTTCGTCACTGCTACCAGCTATGTGACAAGCGCTGAGCAATATGGAGACTCTCTGGTGTTCCACACCCCGGAGGGCAGAAGTCTGAGAGAAATTGCACCCATGAGCTGGTGGCGGTTAGTCAGAGATGCCAGCTGGCGTTCTCCGGAGGGCACCGGAGAGACACTACTTTCGCAGGCGGAGCATCCTGTTGTTCAAGTCAACTATGCAGATGCATTAGCCTACTGTGACTGGCAAGGTAAAACACTGCCCACCGAAGCACAGTATGAATTCGCCGCAAGGGGCGGGCGAGACAGGCAGATCTACAGTTGGGGTAATCAGCCGATTCACCACATAGAACCCGTAACTAATTACTGGCAAGGCGAGTTTCCAGTCAGGAACGAGAATACAGATGGTCACCACCAGTCAGCACCGGTTGGCAGCTATCCAGCGAACGACTACGGACTCTATGACATTACCGGAAATGTCTGGGAATGGGTTTCCGACTGGTACCACCCAAACGCATACTCTGTTCTAGGTAGTCGTAATCCAAAAGGAGTGAAAAGGGAAGAGAGTCTGGATCCGGCTGAACCTGATTTGCCCAAGCGGAGCATACGCGGCGGATCCTTCCTCTGCAGTGAAAACTACTGTCAGGGTTTCAGAGTCAGCGCGCGGATGCCTGCGGACCCTGAATCTGCGACCAACCACATAGGTTTCCGATGCGTTGCACCCAAACGCTCAAACCGCTTGACCGCGCTCTGGCTGGATTGAGCCGCACAGACAAAGGCTTCCGAACGCCGAAATTGCTGCGCCTCTTCGTGCGAAACGTTTCTAAATCTCTCTAGCGATCAATAGCTTCATGATTTCATTGCTGCCGCCGTAAATTTTCTGTACGCGGCTGTCAGCAAACATCTTGGCTATTGGGTATTCCATCATGTAGCCGTAGCCGCCAAAAAACTGCAAACAAGTGTCCACAATTTCGCATTGCTTCTGCGTAGTCCACCACTTGGCCATGGACGCCGAGGCATCATCAAGCTTGCCTTCGGCAAGGCGCATCGCACAGTCATCAACGAACACCCTGGCAATCCTCGCTTCAGTCAGGCATTCGGCAAGCCGGAACTGGGTATTCTGAAAATCGAGGATTCGCTTGCCAAATGCTTTTCGCTCTTTGACATAGTCAGAAGTTAACCGAAGCGCTTTTTCCATCGCTGCACAGGCGCCTGCGGCAATGATAACCCGCTCCTGAGGTAACTGTTCCATTAGATGAATAAAACCTCTGCCTTCGTCTGTGCCGAGCAGTGCCGACTTTGGCACCCGCACATCATCGAAGAACAGCTCGGCTGTGTCCTGTGCTTTCATACCCAACTTTTCTAGATTCCTGCCCCGCTGAAACCCACCTTCACCCTCAACCGATTCCGTCTCCAACATGATCAGTGAGATGCCTTTAGCCCCTTCGCTCGGCTCGGTCTTGGCGACCACGCAAATGAGATTTGCAGTCATCCCGTTGGTAATGAACGTCTTTTGCCCGTTCAGTACGTAATCTTCTCCGTCTTGGAGCGCCGAGGTTTTAACCGCCTGCAGGTCTGAACCTGTTCCCGGCTCCGACATTGCAATCGCTGACACAATATCGCCGCTCACCATCTTTGGCAGCCATTTAGCTTTTTGCTCCTGCGTGCCATACTTCTCTATGTAGTGAGCCACAATGCCCGAATGGACCCCGTTACCAAAGCCGGAAATATTGGCTCTGTTAAACTCCTCAATCAGCACCATTTCGTGCCGAAAATCGCCCCCACCGCCACCCCACTCCTCGGAAATCGATGCACACAAAATACCGGCATCACCGGCTTTGTACCAAGCATCTCGGTCGACAAAACCCTGTTTGTCCCACTTTTCTGAAAGCGGAACAAACTCTTTGTCCAGGAATTTCTTCACCGCGTCACGCATGATGACGAGTTCTTCATCCATCCAGGGAGACTGATAATTCTCAAGCATAGGGCTGACTACTTCTTTAGCTATCTAGTTGATTCATTCGTTCAATAATCATTGAGTTGGCGGTACCTCCGCCTTCGCAAATCGCCACCAGACCGAAGCGCGCCTGCCGCCGCTCTAGCTCATGGACCAGGGTCGTCATCAACTTGGCGCCAGTGCCGCCAAGCGGGTGACCCAAAGACTGCGCGCCACCATTGACGTTAAGTTTGGTGGGATCAGCATTGAGCGCCTTCGCCCAGGCCAGCGGCACAGAGCCAAACGCTTCGTTGACCTCGTATAAATCGATTTCATCGATGCTGAGTCCGGCTTTCTCGAGCACTTTTTCTGTCGCCGGAATAGGGCCTTCGAGCATGATGACCGGATCAGAACCGACCACTGCCAGAGAATGAATCTTCGCACGGACCGGAAGGTCAAATTTCCTCACTGCCTCTTCGTTCGCCACCATAATCGCTGCTGCACCATCGCTGATTTGACTGGCGGTGCCGGCGGTAATCACTCCCCCTTCTCGCAGGGTATTCAGCGACTGCATTCCCTGGAGGTTCGCTTCAAAGCGAATCCCCTCATCCACAGTGTGAACATCTTTAGTGCCATCCTCCAGCTCAATGTTGAGTGGCAAAATCTCTTGATTGAAGTATCCGCTCTTTGTCGCAATCGCCGCACGCTGATGACTCAGCAGACCGAATTCGTCAAGCGCCTTACGACTGATCTGATATTTCTCTGCTAGCAGTTCTGCTCCGTCGAACTGGCTGAACTGTATGCCGGGATACTGCAGCTCGAGGCGCTCACCTTTTGGTACCCCGCGCCCTTTATCCAGACCATCCCGAATGTTTGAACCGATCTCAACGGTACTCATCGCCTCAACACCGCCGCAAATCACCACATCCTGTGTGCCGGACATAACGGCTTGTGCGCCGAATTGAATCGCCTGCAGCGAGGACCCACACTGACGATCCACCGTGGTTCCAGGAACCTCAAGAGCCAGCTTGGAGCTCAGCGCCACATTACGGCCCAGGTTACCGGCCTGAGAACCAATCTGCATGACTACACCAAAAACTAGGTCATCCACCCCGTCCGTCGGAACTCCGGTGCGATCCACTAATTCATCCACCACGGCAGCACCCATATCAACAGGGTGCATTCGGCTCAGCCTGCCTTTCTTTTTTCCAGTTGCGGTGCGCACTGCGCCGACAATGTATGCATTCGCCATATTCTTCCTCGATAACAAATCGCTTGTCTGTGGGGCTCTGTGGGTAAAAAACTACAGCGCGGGCATTCTGATCCCAGCGTCTAATCTGATGGTTTCGCCATTTAGATAGCTGCACTTCACAATATGCGCGACCTCAGCGGCAAACTCATCGGGATTACCTAGTCGCTTCGGAAACTGGGTGATCGCGATGAGGGGTTCACGCACCTCTTGGGGCGCTCGGGCGAGCAATGGCGTTTCAAAAACGCCCGGAGCGACGGTCATGACACGCACGCCCCTTTTGGCCAGATCACGGGCAATAGGCAGGGTCATGGCTACGATGCCGCCCTTGCTTGCCGCGTACCCTGCCTGCCCGGTCTGACCATCAAACGCTGCAATTGATGCGACGTTGATGATGACCCCTCGCTCGTTGTCTTCTGTCTGCGGCTCGTTGAGCTGCATCACTTCTGCACACAGTCTTAGGACGTTGAATGTCCCGATAAGATTGACCCGGACAATGTGTTCAAAACGAGCCAGGAGCATGGCGCCATCTTTACCCACTGTGCGCGCAGCACCCCCAATCCCGGCAGAGTTCAAATTAACGTGGATTGCTCCGAATGCCTGTTGCGCTCCGGCGATAGCCGCTTTGACGGCATCCTCATCCGCGACGTCACCGGCATGCCAGGCGGCAGATTCTCCGAGTTCATCCGCAGCAGCCTGTAGCGCCTCTGCGTTAAGGTCAAATAAAAACACTTTGGCGCCTGCCTTGACGAAATTCTTGGCTGTTGCCAAGCCGAGACCCGATGCACCGCCGGTGATGAACGCAGTTTTTCCTTTTAATTCCATACTTCTAGTCAATTCTATTAAGTAAAATCCCAAACAGAATAATCGATTGCCACAGAAAAGGAAAATTATCAAAGTGCCCTACCAAGAAGAAAATTTCCCTCGTTGTAGGCCGTTTGCTTGCAGAGATCTTCCCACTGGCCCGCTATATTTTAGCGGGGCGATCCCCTATGATTGCGAAGGTAGAAGCAAGCCAAATTACAAGGAGAAACTGTGGGCCCACTCACTGGTATTCGTGTGGTTGAGATGGCGGGAATTGGGCCCGGACCTTTCACCGCCATGATGCTTTCCGATCTTGGCGCCGAAGTCATTCGTGTGGACCGACTCAGCCACAAGGGCATTGGCCACCGTGCCAATGTTCTCAATCGGGGCAGAAAGTCCATCGCAGTTGATCTCAAAAACCCCCGCGGGGTTGCAACAACATTGCGCCTTATTGAGCAGGCAGATGTGGTACTAGAAGGCTTTCGACCCGGCGTGATGGAGCGCCTCGGGCTCGGACCAAAAGAATGTCTGTCAGTGAATACGCGTCTTATATTCGCCCGCATGACAGGATGGGGACAGACAGGCCCGCTTTCACAGGCGGCAGGACACGACATCAATTACATCTCCATCGCGGGCGCCCTCGGCGCCATGGGCTATGCGGATCGACCCCCCGCGCCTCCACTAAATCTGGTCGGCGACTTTGGTGGCGGCGCGATGTATCTGCTAACCGGCATTCTTGCCGCGCTGGTGGAACGCGCCACGTCGGGGCAGGGCCAAATCATAGATGCCGCCATGTCAGATGGCACAGCTAGCCTGCTCAGCCCCTTCTTTGGCTTGATGGCTATGAATATGTGGACAACTGACCGATTCAGCAACAGGCTGGATGGAGGCGCTTTTTACTACGGCAGCTACGAATGCAGCGACGGCAAATATATCTCAATTGGCTCACTGGAGCCCCAATTCTATGCCTTACTTCTGAAAAAAGCAGAAATTACCGACCCGGAATTCCAAGAGCAGCTTGATGAGGCCGCTTGGCCTGCCAAACGCAAAAAACTGATAGAGATATTCAAAACCAAGACCAGACAACAATGGTGCGACATCATGGAAGGAACCGATGTGTGTTTTGCACCAGTTTTAGACCTCAAAGAAGCGCCAAATCACCCACATAATATCGACAGGAAAGCCTTCGTCGAGCTCGATGGCGTTGTTCAGCCGGCCCCAGCCCCGCGATTCAGCCGAACTCAGGGCGAAATTCAGGGACCAGCCGCAATAGCAGGAGAGCACACCAGAGAAGTGTTGAGCGCCTGGAACTTTACGGACCAGGAAATCGATGAGCTACAGGCCGCTGGAGCAATATAAGTCGCGCGATTAACCGGAGATCAATAGTGCCTTTTGAAACCATTCGCTACGAAATTGTCGATCGAATTCTGACTATTACCCTGAATCGGCCGGAGCAGCTCAATGCGTTTACCGTGACAATGGCCGAAGAACTGATCGCGGCCTTTGAGCAGGCCAGCGAAGATGACGGAGTCGATGCGGTCGTCGTGACAGGAGCGGGTAAAGCCTTCTGTGCCGGCATGGATTTGTCCAGCTCAGGCAATGTTTTCGGTTTGAATGAAACGCTGAGCCCAGATCTTGAAGACATGCGCTCGCGCCTGTCAGATCCAGAAATTGAAACTGGCGTCAGAGATACCGGCGGCCAGCTGACGCTGGCAATCTTCGAGTGCAAGAAACCGGTCATCGCGGCCGTCAACGGGGCAGCGGTCGGTATCGGGGCCACCATGCTCTGTGCCATGGATATTAGATTGGTGGCAGACACAGCCCGTGTGGGCTTCGTTTTTAATAAGATCGGAATCACGCCGGAAGCCTGCTCATCATGGTTCCTGCCGCGCATCGTCAATATGGGTACCGCGTTGGAGTGGATTTATAGCGGTGACCTGATTGCGGCGGAAGAACTGACTCGCAAAGGCTTCGCAAACCAACAGCTCGCCGGGAAATCGCTGCTGGATAAAGCCTATGAAGTTGCTGCCCGAATCAGCAGCCACAGCCAGGTTGCCGTGGCTTTGACCCGGCAGATGATGTATCGCAATGCTGCCCTGCCACATCCGATCGGCGCCCATGAAGTGGACTCGCTGGCGATTTTTTATGCCAGCCAAACCAGCGGGAAAGAGGGTGTGAACGCCTTTCTGGAAAAGCGAAGGGCGAATTTTGATGACCATGCCTCTACCGACATGCCTCCTTTCTACCCTTGGTGGTGAGCATGCTCAACCGACTGCATCGACCAGCAACGTTTCATACTGCTCCGCCAGCTGCCCGTGGCTGGGTCTGCAGATCGGGTGTATTTCCCGAAATTGTGCGTATAATAAGGAACACCCTTCTGAGATTTTTTGATGATTGTAGTCCAATCGATTTTCCATCTCGCATCCGACTCCAAGCGAGATGCCATCAAACTGATGCGCAACATGGTGCGACTGTGTCGGCTTGAGCACGGCTGTATCAGCTATGAGTATTTTGAAGGAATTTCCAACCCCAATCAGGTTATCCTGATGCAGGAGTGGGAGGATGCGGACTGTCTGCAGGGGCACTACCAGACAGATCACATGGAGCACTTTCTCAGCAAGCTGGGAGACTATCTTGTGAGCCCGGTGGAGACGCGCAGCTACGTCTCTCAGGAAGAGGCATCAGTCACTTCCATATCGGCAGAAGACATGCCTAAGCCCGAACAGACTATCCATTAATTGAGTCATCAGCGGGCGATTGATAAGCAGAGTCTACCGGCACATCGGCCGAGCTCCCGCCTGTCTGCGCATTCCATCATAAGCACAAAAGCTGCTGCCGACTGAGCAAAAAATCAGCAAGCTTCAGTCACCGCCTTCTTTAACCTCGTGATCAGGCTTCTGAAGAAATTCACCAGCATCATAGCGACGAAAATACTCCTGTGCTGCGCTCTTCACTCTTGGTGCCAGCACGAATGTTGAAAGCATGGTTGGTATCGCCATGGTTGCGTAGGCACCATCAAACAGACTGATGACCGCATCCAATGACGCCACCGCACCAACGGTAATGAGCGCCATGTAGATGCCCAGATAATACTTCTCAGAACGCGTGCCAAAAATGAATGCCATGCACTTACTGCCGTAGTAGGAGTAAGTCAGCACTGTGGTTGTGCTAAGAACAAACACCATGATCAGCATCAGGTAGGATCCGACGCCGGGAAAAGCCTGATCGTAGGCCTGAGCTGTTAGTGTCACGCCAATTGCATCCCCCTGCCAAACCCCGGTTACCAGAATCGCCAGAGCTGTGCAGGTGCATACGAGCAGTGTATCGATAATCGGGCCCACCATAGCCACAAGCCCCTCTCTGGCTGGCTCGCTAGTTTTGGCCGCTCCATGCGCAAGAGATTCAGTGCCAAGGCCAGCTTCATTGGAAAAGACACCCCGCTGCACCCCGATCAGAATCACAGCGCCCAGCACTCCACCGGAAACTGCCTCACCAGAAAATGCGTCAACCAAAATTAACGCTAGCATCGCCGGTAATTCTGTGAGGTGAGACAGCAAAAGATAGCTGGTTATCACCGTATAAAACAGCACCATAAGTGGTACGAGACTTCCGGCCACGGCAGCCACCCGCTTGACTTTCCCGACAGCAGCCGAGAAAAGCGAAACGGACAGCACCAGACCCATAATCAGATCAAAGGTGAAGTGATTTTCTGCAGAGGTAATACCCGCCGGAATCGCCAGGGCATCCCGGGTAATCTGCACAAGCTGATTGACTTGAAAAACGGGCAAGGTGCCAAACATGCCCGCAACTGCAAACATGTAAGCCAGCGGCGTCCAGCGTTTTCCGAGACCTTCTCGGATCACATACATCGGCCCACCCTGCAGGTTGCCTGCGTCGTCAGTGCCCCGATACATGATGGCCAGCGACGCGGTGTAAAACTTGGTGGAAATCCCTACTACCGCGGTCACCCACATCCAGAAAACTGCGCCAGGCCCACCCAGCGTAATCGCCACGGCAACCCCGGTAATATTACCCACGCCGATCGTTCCTGCCAGAGCCGTTGCCAGAGCTCGGTAATGACTAATGTCTCCTGCCGCAGAAGCGCTCGGTTGATATTTGCCTCTCAGCAGATCAAAGCTGTGGCCGAGATATTTGAAATGTCTCAACCTGGAATGAACGGTGAAATAAAGACCACCCCCAACCAGTAGGGCCACCAGCTGAGGGCCCCACATGAAATCCGCAAACGCAGCAAGCCCCTGTTCTATTTGAGACATTCGGTTCTCTCGGTGCTATTGGTTCTCACAGTTCGCTCGGTGCTCTCAGATATCTTATTTCCCTCAGCTCACTGCGCCAGACTGGATTCTGAAATTCTGATGGGCACGTAATAACCGAGGCTACTGACCCGACGCGAAAGGATTTACCTCCACTGTCCGTATTCCCTGAATTGGCCGTCATAATCAGTGCGAAGCCAATAGGCCGTATTTTCCACGTGAACTGTCTCCGTGAGTGCCGGTCAGCGGATCTGACCGCTGTCCTAAATCGAAACGAGGCGGTTGCTGGACTTCAAACAATCGCTGTCGGTCCTAATTGATATTGTCAGCGAATTGGAACTGCGAGGCAGGCTCAACCCCCTGCAGGTGTTCCACAAAATAATTCCAGCGCTTTTTCATGAAGTATCTGCTGTTACCAAAGCCGTGCCTGGCTTCCGGAAGTAACAGCAGGTCAAAGTCCTTTTCAGCCTCGATGAGAGCCTGCACTAGCAGCAGCGTATTGCTGGGTGGCACGTTATCGTCCAACAGGCCATGAGCCAGCAAGAGCTTCCCCTTGAGGCTGTCAGCGAGCAGCTGGTTGGCCTGGCTGTCATAGTTGGTGCGCAGCTCTGGCTGTGCCTCTGTATCAGAAGTCCCCGGAATCGCGTCCTGATAAGTTTCAAGCAACCCCTGCCATTTTTCACCCCAGTCATCCTCATAATTGCGGTTGTCGTGATTACCCGCACTGGACACTGCGACTTTGTAGAAGTCCGGATAGCGCAAAATAGCGCCGGCAGAAGCAAATCCCCCGCCTGAATGCCCCCAGATTCCCACCCGATCAAGGTCCATCCACGGTCTATCTGCAACTAACTGACGAATCGCACTCATCTGATCCGGCAGACCGTTGTCTCCCATGTTGCCATAGTAGGCATCATGAAAGGACTTGGAGCGCCCGGGAGTGCCCATGGCATCCACTTCCACCACAATAAACCCCAGTTCAGCGACAGCCTGCTTATCACGGCGTACCGGCTGAAAACTCCGGGAACCAACGCTGCCCGACTGAGGTCCGGGATACAGATAATTTAAAATCGGGTAGGCGCGATCCGGGTCAAACTGACTGGGCCGGTAGAGCAGTCCGTAAAGATCGGTTTGCTGATCCCGCGCTTTCACGACAAAAGACTCTGGGGCCCGCCAGCCGGTAGCCACCAGCGCGCTAGCATCAGCCCGCTCCAATTCCAGCGCCATAGCACCGGACCGGTCCCGAATGACAGAAACCGGAGGAGTAGCCGGAGTAGAAAACGTGTCGACGAAATGCTCAGCAGAATCTGACCAGTCGATTTGATGATGCGCAGACTCCGGAGTCAGCAGCAGCAGCTCACCACCGGCCAGATCCAGACTGTATAAATAGTGATAATAAGGATCGCCGCCTTCTCTGCCTGCTGCAGTAAAATAAAGCATTCCCGATTCTTCATCCACTTGCTGGACTTCCAGTACCCGCCAGTTTCCTGAGGTAAGCTGCCGCTTCAGCGCGCCTGTATTGAGATCGTGCAAATACAAATGAGCCCAATTATCCTGCTCAGAGTACCAGATGAATTCTTCCCGGTCGTGCAGCACGCGCCAGTTCGGAACACGATAGCCTGACTCATAATAGGTCGCGACGGTTTCGTTGTAGACGGTGCGTACGTCACCGGTGTGAGGATCAGCCAGCCTCAGCGTGGCTGACTTGTGGTCCCGGGAAGAAGAAACAAACGCCAGCATTTCACCGTCAGCGCTCCATTCCACATCAAGAAAGACACCTCCGCGCCCGGCCACGTGATCCGCTGTTGAAGACCGGTGCGGATCCGGAGGCATATTCAAGGTCACCCGCCGGGGTTCGTCGCTGACATGAATCACGACCCTTTCAATCATGAAGATGGACTCGTCACCCGGCAACGGGTATTTCCAGGCATCGAGTGTGGAATGGCCGACCTCTGTTGTCATCAGATACATTTCTCCGACCTTGCGCGAATCGTGACGGAACGTTGCGATTTTTTGTGAGTCTGGAGACCACAGCAGAACCGGACCATCATCACGCAGCCAGCCGGCATTGTTGGTGGCGTACCCGTAGTTTTCGACGCCATCAAACGTGAGCTGGGTTACCGTCTCGGTCAGGGTGTCTCTGAGCCACAAGTTGTGATCCCGGATAAAAGCCGCCTTGCTTTCATCCGGAGATAGAAACTCATCGAGGGGTGCTTCCTTTAACTTTTGCAGAGAAAACCCCGCTGTTTCAAGTCGATAGTCATCTCCTTCATAGGTAAAACTGAAGACATCAAGGTTTTCGCTGACTTCAAGATTACGCAGATCAAGATCGGCGCTGTCCGGAGTGTCGCCGGTGATCTCGCCAATTGCATTGGCGAGGTTGATCGGATCAAAAACCGTAGTTTTTCGCCCGGTAAGTGAATCAGCAATAAGAATCTCTGACCCGCCGGCCACAGATTTGCGATAGGCTAGCCGATCGCCAGCCTGCCAGTGCTGACGAAGGATGCGATCGGTTACCAGCGGATTAGCATTTTGCGGAAGAAACTGTTCTGCGCGCTGATAATCCTCGAGCGTAGCGGTCACAAGCCTATCCTCATTTTCCGTTGGCCCGGGCGAGCAAGCCACTGACAGCCCAGCGGCCAATAGCAGTGTCACAGAATTTATTAAGCGATACATAGTAGTCTCCGGGTCCGGTTTTCGTCATTTGGCTTCTGCTCGACAAGCTCCGCCAGTTACAGCAAAGAGTCTAAAATCAGATTGGTAGAGTCTACTATTCGCTCATCCCTTTCTCGCAGATCCGGTGTGAATTCACAGCCAAGCAGATGCTGCAGCCCCAGAATATAGCGCGTCGCAATGGCACCGATCTGTTCGGGGGAAAACTGCTGGTCTTTTTCGGTCACCATGCCGCGAGCAAACTCTTTAGAAAAAGATACCGGCTTTCCGCCGCGAGTCATCAGCGTGTTGTTATCGTCCAGCCGCCAGAAACGGGACGAATCCATCGTATAAACTTCATCTGCGACCACGATCTGACCGGCGCTGTTGACTCCATGCTCTGTCTTGGTGTCCACCAGCAACATATTTCGACCCCTAAGATATTCGGACACGACACCGAAAGCCATCATCGAAGCATTTCTGATATGGCCGTACTCCTGTTCCGTGCACACCCCATCATTGACTAGCGCCCCCACATCAACGGTTCTATCTTCTTTATCTTTCGTGCTGGGGGTGTCCATTAGATATGGTAGCCTGCCGTTTACCTCCAGATCAGCCACGTTCAAGGCGTGACCTGCATAGGTCATCACCTTACGACGTTCTTCGCTGGCGGCAAGCCAATGTTGATACAGCGATGTGGAGGTAGAGCTTTCAGCATTGTAGAGCCGTAACACATTTTCAAGCATGAACAGCTTCAGATTCTCCGCCGGAATTACCGTGGAGCTGGGCATCAGACCGGGGATCTCAAATTGGGAACTGCCCAGAATAGGCCTAACCAGATTCAACATATGGGCATGATTTAACGCCAAAACCTGGTCCTTGAAAGGGATAGCACCGCGATTGACATCATGCGTTGAAATTCGGTTATTACGAAACATGAGGCGCAGGTGATGCCCGCCTCTGGTGACCAGATCTTCTCCAATCACTGAATCCGACACCTTGCCTTCGAGCACGGTCGCGCCCTTGAGTCGGGGCAGCTCGCCGTCAGCAATCAACTCGCGAATAGAACGTCCCGCACTGACCCGGTCGCCATGTTCGGCAACCAGCTCTTCAATTTGTTGCTTGTCTAACATGAATGTTATCGGGCCCGACGTTCGGGCGTCACGAGAATTGGGACTCAGCGTTTCACAGCACACTAAAACGCTCGAAGAATAGAGTAAAGGCACGGGGACTACAAGAAGTCGGCGGCGGTTGCCAACAGGTCACTACTGGCTTAGGGTAGCCTAGACCGGCCCATTTTGCAGTTCACTTACCAGCACAGCTGAGCATCAGCGATCACAATGAGTCAAAATATACCAATCACAGAAATTACCGCAGCAGAGACGAAATTTACCGATCCGGAGTTTACCCTCGATGGCGATACGCGCGCCGCTGTCGATCCACGAGCACTGGAGACCCTCTGGATCAACACCGGCAGCCTCTGCAATCTCACCTGCGAAAACTGTTATATCGAATCCAGCCCAACCAACGACCGGCTTGCCTACATCAGTCTGAGGGAAGTCTGCCAACTGCTGGACGAAATTGACTCAGAAAAAATGGGCACCCAGGAAATTGGCTTCACAGGCGGTGAACCCTTTCTGAATAAGGAGATGGTTCCCATCCTGGAAGCCTGTCTGGCCAGGGGTTTCAAAGTTCTGGTATTGACGAACGGCATGAACACCCTATTACGTGAAAAAGCCAGATTGGAGACCCTGCACAAGCGATTTACCGGAGCGCTGACTCTGAGAATTTCACTCGACCACTACACGCCGGATATTCACGCCCTGGAGCGCGGCCATCGTTCCTGGAAACCTGCCATCGAGTCACTCCGGTGGCTGTCCGATGCCGGGATTCCTTTTGCCATTGCGGGTCGGACCATGTGGGATGAGGATGAAGCCAGCATGAGAGCCGGATTTCGGCAACTTTTTGCCGATGAGAAGATAAATCTGGACGCCGACTGCGCGGAACAGCTGGTGCTCTTCCCCGAGATGGATGAGTCTGCAGACGTACCCGAAATCACCACTGATTGCTGGGGCATACTCGATCAGGACCCGGCGTCCATGATGTGTGCCAGTTCTCGCATGGTGGTCAAACACAAGGGCGATGAACATCTCTCAGTACAGGCCTGTACCCTGCTTCCCTATGATCCGCGCTTCAACCTCGGCGCTACGCTGAGGGCATCTTGGCGAGCCGTAAAGCTCAACCACCCTCACTGCGCAAAATTCTGCGTGCTCGGCGGAGGCAGCTGCTCAACCTGAAAGTCAAGGGGGGTCTGAGGCATGACTCACCCTTTATTCAGATGTAAGCCCCTCTCATAAAGGCGGTTCAGGCGATCCGGCGGCATATGCAGATGATAGGCTATTTTCATCAGCTGATTGAGAAGTGCCTGCCTCCACAAACCATTTCGCTTGAATCTGATGGCGGAAGTCCGCGCCTCGGCAGGAAGTCTCACTGGCCGGCCGAACATGAGCAGCAATTTAGACAG
>TARA_B100001057_G_scaffold499985_1_pt1 | contig 22914 bp, 22 predicted proteins | sample TARA_B100001057 | Tara Oceans TARA_B100001057 (sample SAMEA2621839) | marine metagenome | biome: marine biome (ENVO:00000447); feature: surface water layer (ENVO:00002042); material: "saline water (ENVO:00002010), including plankton (ENVO:xxxxxxxx)" | depth 5 m
GCAAATCCGTCTACGCCGGTTCGATTCCGACCTCAGCCTCCAAAAATTATTCTAAAAAATATGAATAAAAAGATAACCATAGTCGGAGCAGGATACGTAGGCATGTCATTAGCAGTCCTCTTATCAAAAAATAATATAGTTAAAGTTTTTGATACTGACAAAAAAAAGATTGATAAGATTAAATCAAAGAAGCCAACAATTAACGATGAAGAATTATCAAAGTATTGGAAAGAAAATAATCTGAAAATTTACCCTACCGAATCTCAATCAAATGCTTTTAAACATGCGGATATAATAATAATTTGTACTCCTACTAATTATAACGAAATCAAAAATTTCTTTGAAACAGATTCCGTTGAATCGACAATAAAAAATGTAATCAAACTTAATTCGAAAGCAACAATCATAATAAAATCAACAATCCCAATTGGATTTACAAGCAAAATATGTAAGTTATATAAAACTGACAGAATTATTTTCTCTCCCGAATTTTTAAGAGAAGATAAGATTTTGGAAGATAATTTATATCCATCTAGGATTATTGTGGGCTCAAAAAATAAGAGAGCAAAAGAGTTCGCTGCACTTCTGGATGAAATTTCTTTAATCGAATCCGAAATCATATTTATGAAATCTTCTGATGCAGAGGCAGTGAAACTTTTTTCAAATACTTATCTTGCAATGAGAGTGTCCTTTTTCAATGAGTTAGATAGCTTTGGTCTTATAAATAAACTCAATACCGATTCGATTATTAAAGGAGTATGCGCTGATCCAAGAATAGGAGATTTTTACAATAATCCATCTTTTGGATACGGAGGATATTGTCTGCCGAAAGATACTAAACAACTTCTTGCAAACTTTGATTCTGTTCCTCAAAACATCATAGAAGCTATTGTAAACTCAAACAGCTCCAGAAAAGACTTCATATCTCAACAAATACTTAAGTTAAAACCAAGAAAAGTAGGAATATATCTTTTGAATATGAAAGCTGGCTCAAATAATTTTAGGCAATCCTCCATAAAAGGAATAATAAAAAGAATTAAGTCAGAAGTAGAAGAAGTTTTAATTTATGAACCAAATTTAAAAAGAAAAAATTTTTATGACTCAAAAATTATTAATGATTTAAAAAAATTCAAAAAGGAAAGTGAAATAATCATTGCTAATAGAGTAACAAAGGAATTAGAAGATGTTTCAACTAAAGTATTTACTAGAGATATATATAGAAAAGACTAAAATTTTAATCATCTATGAGATAATACAATTTAAGCCCGGGTGGTGGAATTGGTAGACACAAGGGACTTAAAATCCCTCGAAGGCGACTTCGTGCCGGTTCAAGTCCGGCCCCGGGTACCAATAAAAGTTTTAGTTTGCTATGGAAAAAGAAATTTACAATAAGGACGAAATCAGGATTTCAGAGTTATTTTCTATTTTAAATGCTTCTAGAATTTTTCTGCTGAAGATTGTATTAATTTTCAGCACTTTTTTTGTTATTTATTCTCTTAACTTAAATGATATCTATAGATCGGAGTCAATTTTATCTGTAAAGCAAGAAAGTGGAGCTGACGGATTGCTAGAACAATATGGCGGATTAGCTTCATTAGCAGGAATAAATTTGCCCTCTAGTTCAGGAGATAATGGCGACTTAATCATTGAAACTATAAAGTCTAGAGAATTTTTAAAAAAAATAATTCAATATGAACAGATTTTACCGGGTCTTATTGCAGCCGAAAGTTATGATAATAAAACTAAAAAAATTATTTATGATTCAGATATTTATAACGAATCCAACAAAAAATGGGTTAGAACGCCAAAAAAAAATAGAAAAACTATTCCTTCATATTTAGAAGCTCATGAAACATATTTAGATCTTTTGTCTGTATATAAAGATCCTTTAACAGGATATATTTCTGTAAAAGTCGATCACATTTCTCCTATCTTTTCTCAAAAGCTTCTTGAAATAATTATTTTTGAATGCAATAAAAAAATTCAAGAAAAAGTCTTAAAAGACTCTGACGAGGCCCTAGCTTATCTTGATAATGAACTCAGAAAGGAGCCATTGAATGAGTTGCGAGTATCTATAAGTGAATTGATAAAACAAAAAATGAAAATAAAAATGACAGCTTCTGTTTCTGAATATTATTCATTTGAAATAATTGAGCCGCCTTTCATGCCAGAGATAAAGAATAGACCTTCCAGATCTATAATTTGTATTCTTGGAGCTTTTCTAGGGTTATTTCTAGGTATTTTATACGTTTGGATAAAATACTATTTTAAAAATGAAAATGACTAGTAAGAAGGTTTATGTTGGCATGAGCGCTGACCTCATTCACCCCGGCCACATGAATATTTTTAATAAAGCTTCGTTTTTTTCAAAATCTTCATTGGAATTTATTTTTTTTTAAATACAAATTTAAAGACCTAGATAATTTAGTTATGCTGATGGAATGAAAAACAAAGTAATTATTATTGGGGCAGGAATCTCTTCATTTGGAGGAAAGCCATCAGCATTAATTGAAATTGATCACAAGAAAAATATTTTAGATCTCTTATTAGAAAGCATTTCTATTATTCCAGATCCTGACATTCATTTTGTCGGTGGTTATAGAGGAGACGACATAATTGGCCAATACCCTGATCTTAAATATCATTTGAATGAAGATTGGGATAAAACTGGTTCATTATCTTCCCTTCTAAAAGTGCCATTTAGGAGAGATGAAAATATATATATCTTTTATGCAGACATTCTCATAGAAAAAAAACATGTAAAAAAAATATTAGACACTCCAAGTAATATCGCTATTTTAGGAATAAAAGATGAGTTTATAAATAATCATCATTCAAATAGAAATCATGAATATATCTTACCTAAAAAACAAAAGAACTTTTATTCAATAGGATTTAGTCAAAAACCTAAAAAAAATTCACTAAGATTTGGTGGAGTACTTAAACTCTCAAAATTTTCAACTAGAGAAATAATTAAAATTAAAAAAAAGGCTTTGAAAGATAAAGATTCAATAATTGATCTTTTAAGTTTTTTTTCTAAAAAAAATTCTTTAGAGCTTGTTTCTATTCCTTCTCAAGGTTGGAGAGAGTATTACGGACCAGATGGTCTTGCAAAATTCCTTTTAGGAACAAAAGCAGAGACTTTGTTGAAATTAAAACCAATTTTAAAAAAATCAAAAATAAAAAATGTTTTTTTCTTCACTGTAGAAGACTGGGATAGATCTTCACAAAATTTATTAAAAGAAATAAAACAAAAAACAAAAGGAAAAGAAATTATTATTCGAAGTAGTAGCCTAAATGAAGATGGATGGAAAAAATCAAATGCAGGTCGTTTTGAAAGTATCTTAAATGTAAATTCACAAGATCCCGAGGAAGTAAAATCGTCTGTCGAAAGCGTAATTAAGTCCTACGGAATAGATAAAAATAAAAATGACCAGATCCTTATTCAAGAAATGATTTCTGACGTTAAATGTAGTGGTGTTGCATTTACAAGAACTGCAGATAAAGGTTCTCCTTTTTATTTGATAAATTATGATTTATCAAATGTGACTGATTCAGTGACTTCCGGAACAGGAAAGGACTTAAATACTTTGTACATCAGAAGGGGTATAAAAAATGATCTAAAAGTTCCCAAACCTTTAAAAAATCTATTGCCCGCTATTCAAGAAATAGAATCTAAAATAAATTACTCCTCCTTAGATATTGAATTTGCAATAGATGAAAAAAATAATATATTTGTTTTGCAAGTGAGGCCTTTAGTCTCAAATCTATCAAATAATTGGATTGACGATGAAACTGCTTCGAAAATTTACTCTCATGAAATACAAAAATATAAAAAATATAAAAAAGAAAACAAGGATTATAAAACTCCTCTTTTTAGTAACATGACTGATTGGAATCCAGCTGAAATTATAGGCACTACCCCAAGACCGCTAGCTTATTCTCTATATGAATTTCTTGTGACAGATAATGTTTGGTCTCAACAGAGGTATGAGTATGGATATTCGGATTATAGAAACAAACCCTTAATGATAGAATTTTGTGGAAAACCTTACATAAATGTCACTAATAGCCTAGGTTCATTAATTCCAAGAGAATTAGATGAAGATTTAAAGGAGAAAATTTTAAATAAATATTTGTCTAATCTACGAAGAAAACCTTACCTTCACGATAAAGTAGAGTTTGAAATTAGTATCAACTCATGGTCATTTGATTTAAATGAAAAAATAAATAAATTACTTCCAGAACTCAATAAAGAAGAAAGAAAGAAATTAATTGAATCTATTAAGAAAATTACTGATAGATCTTTCGAATCTTTGCAAAAAGAACTAGCCAAAATCGAATTCTGCTCTACTGAATATGATCTTATAGAAGCAGAGTCAATAAGCTCACTTTCAAAGGCATTAAAATTATTAAAGAGCTGCAAAGAACACGGAACTTTGCCATTTGCTCACATAGCTCGTTCAGCATTTCTTGCAACAAATATTCTTAACTCAATGGTAAATAAAAATTTCATTTCAAAAAATGAAAAGAAAAATTTTATAAATTCTTTAAATACTATTACTTCAGAAATTCAACAAGATGGCATAAAGGTTTATATGAAAGATTTAAAATTTAAAGATTTTATAAAAAAATATGGACATCTCAGACCTGGAACTTATGAAATAACTTCTCCGAGATACTCTTCTAATCCAAGTTTTTACCTTAAACCTTTAGTAAAGAAGCCTAAAATAAAAATTAAAAACAATAACTTTAATTTTTCAAATGAAACCTTAAAGACTTTAGATTCAGAATTAAATAGAGAGGGAATTAAAATAAACGCAAGAAATTTAATAAATTTTATAAAGAAATCAATATATTTAAGAGAATTTTCTAAGTTTGTTTTTACTAAAAATATTAGTCAAGCTCTTCTTCATATAGAAGATTTTGGAAAGAGCTATGACCTTAGCATTCAAGATCTGTCTTTTGTTTCAATTAATTACTTGATTGATATTGAAGAAAAACTTATGGATGAAAATTTGGTCAAACTTTTTAAAAAAATATCTTCTCATAATAAAATGTGCTATCAAGTTAATGATTATTGCGAGCTCCCAGATCTAATAAAAAGCGAGCAAGATTTTACATTTTTTAAAATTCAAAAAAATAAACCCAACTTTATAACAAATTCAAAAGTATCCTCAAAAATAGTTTGTTTAGATGAGAAGCACGATTTAAAAGATTTAGAGGACTCCATAGTGTTTATCTCCAGTGCAGATCCTGGATTTGATTGGATTTTTGGACATAAGATTAAGGCATTGGTTACAAAATTTGGAGGGATTAATTCACACATGGCAATAAGATGCGCAGAATTGAATATACCTGCTGCTATTGGAATAGGAGAAGATTTGTTTAAATCTTTATTGCAAAAAGAAAGAATTGCCTTAGATTGCGATGGGAAAATTATAAAATAATTTATAAATGAAAATAGCTATTTCACCGAGACTATATTTGGACAAACTTACAAGTGAACTAAGAATGTCACTTGATACAAGATGGATTTATATTTTAAATAAAATTGGATATGAGGTTTATATCCTTCCTTTAAACAACTCATCAGAAAAAATTTCTTTTTCTAAATTTGATGGATTAATACTCAGTGGTGGAGGAGATATTAGTTCGATTAATAATAATGCCGAGAACAGTTTAAGAGACTCTTATGAGACTCACTTAATTGAGTTCTGTATAGATAATAAGCTGCCTATCTTGGGAGTTTGCAGAGGAGCACAACTAATAAATGATTTTTTTGGTGGAAGCTTAAGAAAGTTTGATAATCATGTTAACCAGAATCATGATTTAAAATACACAAAGAGTTATCCAAAAAATTATCTTAAACCAAAATGGGCTAATTGTTATCATAATTTTTCTATTCTAAAAGATGATTTATCTGAAAAACTTGAAATATATGCAACATCTCAGGATGGTTCAATTGAAGCTTTTGGAAATAAAACCTTGAAGTTACTATGCATAATGTGGCACCCAGAAAGACCCTCTTCAGATGAACAAAATAATTTAGGAATGATAGAACATTTCTTCAATAAATAATGTTGCTTATTTTTTTAGCTGCAGGGTCAGGAAAGAGACTTATGCCATTAACGAGATCTATTCCTAAATGTTTGGTCAAATTACATGGTATATCACTTTTAGAACGCAATCTTAGAGAATGGCTTTCAGTATCTGATTTTGAACCTTTAATAATTGCAGGACATAAAAGTGAAGAAATAAAAAAATTAGGTTTCAAAACTTTACTTAACAAAGAATATGAAAGCACAAACATGGTTTGGACATTAGCTAGATCCCTTAAAAATATAAAAGCTAATAAAAGCGACTTTATCTATATCTCATATGGTGACGTTGTAATTAGTTCAAGAAATATCACAGCACTAGTCAAAAAAAACGAACCTTTTAATTTGATAATTGACCTTCAGTGGAAAAAACTTTGGCAAATGAGAATGGAAAACGTCTTAGATGATGCAGAAACTTTAAGGTTTAATGAAAAAGGTATTTATGAAATTGGAAAAAGGCCAAAAAATTTAAATGATATTCAGGGCCAATATACAGGAGTTATAAAAATCAAAAAATATTTACTTATAGATTTATTAGAAGAATATTTAAATAAAATAAATTCTTTAAAAAAAAGTAAAGAAATTAATAATCTAAAAAATATTTTTTTTACTGATTTTATAAACTTTTATATAGATAAAGGAAATTACCCCAATCCTGTTTTTATTAATGGCGGTTGGTTGGAAATAGATACTTTAAAAGATTTAGAAGTCATCAGTAATGAATTTAATAAAAATCCTATTTTTTCAGACTTAAGGGACAAATAAAGGTCGATTTTTATTAGAATATAGAAAAATTAAATTAATTTTTTAATGTAAAATTTATTCTTTATGAAAAAAATTAGATCAAGTCTTCTTAATAGAGCAGAATTAATTAAAAAAAATATAGAAAAGATGGAAGAGTCTATATTAGAAATTTCTTCTCTAATTTCATTAGCAATTCTAGAAGACAAAAAGTTAATGTTTTGTGGTAACGGGGGCAGTGCTGCTGAATGTCAACACATGTCAGCAGAATATTGCGCCACCCTTGATCATCATAGACCTAGAAAAGGAATGGCATCTATTTCTCTTACAACGGATACTTCTTTTTTATCTGCATGGACAAATGACTTTGGTTACAAAGAAGTCTTTTCTAGACAAGTAGAAACTCTCGGAAAAAAAGGAGACGTATTATTGTGTTACTCAACAAGCGGAAATAGTGAAAACGTTTGTGAAGCAGCAAAAATTGCTAAGAAAAAAGGAATATCTGTTCTGGGTTTTACGGGTAATCATCCACATACAAAATTAGAAGAGCTTTGTGACAAAATATTTAAGTCTCCTTCAACGGAAACACCAATCATACAAGAAATTCATACAATAGCAGGTCATGAAATTTGCATGGAAGTTGAAAGAAATATTTTTTTTAGAAAAAAGTGAACATTAAATTAATTTTTTATGACTTTGATGGAGTGATGACTAATAATAAAGTTATGTTGTCAGAAGATGGAAAGGAGCATGTATTAGTTAATAGAAGTGATGGTTTGGCGATCTCTTATTTTAAAAAACTTAATATAGATCAGTGCATAGTTTCTACAGAATCAAATCCAGTAGTCCAAAAAAGGGCTGAAAAATTAAATATTTCTTTTTTTCAAAATATTACAAATAAAATTGATTTTATAAAAAAAAATTTAAAAGAAAAAAAATTAAAACCTTCAGAGGTAATCTTTATTGGAAACGATTTAAATGATTTAGAGGTTATCAACTTCTTGCCATTATCTTTTTGTCCAAAAGATTCTCATAAAAAAATATTAGAATCTTCATCTTTTGTTTTAAATAAAAAAGGCGGCAATGGTGTTATCATGGCTTTATACGATCATCTGGTGGAGAAAGTTTATGAATGATGTATTTGTAATTGGAGAAATTGGTATCAATCATAATGGTGATTTAGATATCGCTAAAAAGTTAATAGATTTATCTAAAGAAGTTGGCGCGGACGCTGTTAAATTTCAAAAAAGAACAATAGACAAGGTTTATTCAAAAGAAACTTTAGACGGTCTAAGAGATAGTCCATGGGGAACGACTCAAAGAGAACAAAAAGAGGGTTTAGAGTTTGGTCAAGAAGACTATAAAGAAATAGATGAATATTGTAAGTCAAAAAAAATTGAATGGTTTGCTTCAGCATGGGATTTGGAAAGCCAAGATTTTCTTAATCAATTTAATTGTAAATACAATAAAATTGCTTCTGCAATGATTGTTTATAAAGAGCTTCTAGAAAAAGTAGCTGCTGAAAAAAAACATACTTTTATTTCTACAGGCATGGCTAATTTAGATGATATAGATTCTGCTATAGAAATATTTAGAAATATGGATTGTCCTTTCGAGTTAATGCACACAGTCTCTACTTATCCCATGAAAGATGGACATGCAAATTTGAAAATGATTGAAACATTGAAAGATAGATATAAATGCGATGTTGGTTACAGCGGACATGAAACGGGAGTAGCTATATCAGTAGCTGCATGTGCTTTAGGAATTTCTTCTTTGGAAAGACATATTACGTTAGACAGGTCAATGTACGGATCAGATCAATCAGCATCATTAGAACCTCAAGGCTGGAGAAATCTTTTGGGCTCTATTAGAAAAATTCCTTTAGCTATGGGAGACGGAGTCAAAAGAATTCTTGATGAAGAAATACCAATAGCTAAAAAATTAAGAGAACATATTTAATTTTTGTTAATGGATAGGGGTAGTTCAAATAAAAATGTTGTTGCTATTATACCCGCAAGAAAAGGCTCTAAAGGAATAGCTAACAAAAATATTAAAAACTTTTGCGGAAAACCCTTAATTTATTGGTCTATAAAGAGCGCTATTAATTCAAAATATATAGACAGGGTTTATGTAACTTCTGATTGTGATAAAACATTAAAATTATCTAAAGAATATGGAGCTTTTCCCATTAAAAGACCATCCAACATTTCAGGAGATAGTGCTTCTTCAGAGACCGCTTGGATTCACGCTCTATCTAAAATAGAAAAAAATAACTATAAAGTAGACTTGGTAGTTGGTATCCAAGCAACTTCCCCGGTTAGAACATCTAAAGATTTTTCTAAAGCAATTGAACTAATGAATAAAGAAAAAATAGACTCTTTATTGACAGTTACTGAAGTCGAAGACAACTTTTTGTGGGAATTAAATAGTAATAATGAGCTCGAATCTATAAATTACGATTATAGAGATAGGTTTTTGAGACAAAAAATTAAAAAAAGATATCTTGAGAATGGGTCTTTCTATATTTTTAAACCTTTGATTTTAACTAAAAACAAAAATCGACTTGGAGGAAAAATAGGCATTTATAAAATGGATAAACATAAATCATTTCAAATAGATAATCCAGAAGATATAAAACTTTGTGAATCAATAATGAAAGGGTACGGCTTAGATAAGAATGAATAATTTTATTGAAGATCTTTTTAGTTTAAAAGGTAAAGTAGCGATTGTTACTGGAGGATCTAAAGGAATTGGAAGACAAATTTCCGAGGCTCTAGCAAGAGCAGGAGCAGAAGTTTATGCCATAGGAAGATCAAAAGAGAGCAAAACTAAACCTAAGGGCGTTATTTATTGCTCCTGTGATATTACAAAAAAAAACACTTTTAAATCTTTATGTAAAAAAATTATAAAAGAAAAAGGAAAAATAGATATTTTATTTAACTCCGCGGGAATTTCACTAGAAAGTAATAATGAAAATATGCAGGAAATTTTTAGAACAACTATCGAAACAAATTTAATTGCAACATTTAACTGTTGTCAGGTTGTCTCAGAGTTAATGTTAGAAAGCGGAGTCATTGTAAATGTAAGCTCGATCGGTTCAAAAGTAGGATTTCCAGGAAATCCTGGTTATGTATCTTCAAAAGGGGGAATAAAGCAACTCACGAAAGCTTTGGCAATAGATTATTCAAAAAAAAATATTAGAGTTAATAGTTTAGTTCCTGGATATATGAAAACTGATATGACAAAAAAAAGTTACGAAAATCCTAAAGAAAAAAAAGAAAGGCTAAACAATATGATAATTAAAAGATGGGGAAAGCCGCAAGATCTCATAGGAGCAGCAATTTTTTTATGCTCAGATGCCTCATCATATATGACAGGAGCTGAATTGATAATAGATGGTGGTTGGCTTTCTAAAGGCTTATAAATGTCTAAAATTGGGTACATGCAAGGAAGGTTAAGCGATGTAGTTAATGGGAAAATACAGTCTTTTCCAAAACATACATGGGAAAAAGAAATAGTTCTAGGCGCAGAAAATGACTTTAGGCTGATTGAGTGGACATTAGACCAAGAAGAACTATTTAAAAATCCTTTTTTAACAAAAAAAGGCCAATTAAAAATTAAAAAATTAATAAATATTCATAAATGTAAAATTTTATCAGTTACAGGAGATTGCTTTATGCAAGCGCCTTTTTGGAAGTCTCACAAAGAAGATGAAAAGGCTCTAAAAAAAATATTTTTTTTAGTTATAAAAGCATGCAAAGATCTGGATCTAAAGATGTTAGTGCTTCCATGTGTAGATAATTCTTCAATTGAAAATGAAGATCAAGAAAAAAAATTTATTTCTTTTTTTAATGAAAACAAAGATCTATTAAATTTTTATAATATTAAAATAGCTATAGAATCTGATTATAGGCCAACTCAATTATTTCAATTTATTAAGAAGTTACCAAAAAATATTTTTTATATTAATTATGATATTGGTAATAGCGCTTCTTTAGGGTTCGATCCGAAGAAAGAAATCAACACTTACGGAAATTTAATTTCAAATGTTCATGTTAAAGATAGAAAATTCATGGGTTTAACCGTTCCTTTGGGAGAAGGAGACGCTAACTTTAAAACAGTCTACAAGTATTTAGCAAAAAAAAATTATAAAGGAAATTTTATTTTGCAGACAGCCAGAGACAAAAATGAAAAGCACTTAGAATCTCTTTTAAAATATAGAGATAAAGTAAGAATCGATGCTAAGAATTTTATTAAGTTTAAATAAATTATAATGATCTAATGAGTAGAAGAGTTTTTATCACAGGTTCATCTAGTGGCATCGGAGCTGAAATAGCAAAAAAATTTATTTCTCTGGGGGACAAAGTTGTCATTAACGGAAGAGATAAAAAAAAATTAGAAAAGGTTAAAGCAGAAATTAATGCGATTGGATCGGTAAAAGCAGATTTCTCTATAAATAGTCAAGCTGAAAATGGTATTTTAAAAGCGGCTGATATATTAAAGAAATTCGATATCCTCATTTGCAATGTCGGTAGTGGAAAATCAGTTAAACCTGGAAATGAAACTCATAGTGAATGGGAAAAAGTTTTCAATCAAAATCTATGGTCTGCAATATCGGCAATTGATTTTTCTAAGAAATATATGGCTCCTAAAAGCTCTATTATTTGTATAAGTTCCATTTGCGGAATGGAAGCAATAAAAAATGCTCCGGTTACCTATTCTGTTTCAAAAGCAGCTTTAAATGCATATATAAAATCAATATCTTTTTTTTTAGGAAAGAGACAAATAAGAATAAATGGAATTTCCCCCGGGAATATTTTATTTGATGATTCGGTTTGGGAAAAAAACATTAAAAAGAACGCAGCTAATGTAAAAAAAATGCTTAAAAATGAGGTTGCCTTGAATAGACTGGGATCTCCAAAAGACGTTAGCGAATTAACATCTTTCTTATGTTCAAAAGAAGCAAATTTCATCACAGGATCTATTTTCGTGACAGATGGTGGACAAATCAAATCTTTTTAATTAGTTATTAATGCCAATGAATTTAAGTAAGTACTCATTAAAAGGAAAAACATCTTTAATAACAGGTGCTTCAGGTTTCTTAGGCGAGCAACATGCGAGAGCACTTTTAGAGGTTAATTCAAATTTAGTATTAACAGATATAGACAAAAAACATCTTTTAACCTTAGAACAAAAATTGAAAAAAGATTTTCCAAAAAATAAAATTTTTTCATTTGAAATGGATGTAACCAATCAAAGCGAGGTTGAAAATGTCTTAGAGGAAATAAATAATCTTGGTCTATTTATCGGAATTTTAGTGAATAATGCAGCCATTGACCCTAAGGTAGAAGAAGGAAAAAAGAAAGAGAATTTGCGTTTGGAAAACTTTCAAATAGATCAATGGGATCTTGAGATGAATGTTGGTTTAAGAGGAGCTTTCATATGTACAAAAATTTTCGGAAAACAAATGACTAAAGAAGGCAAAGGGGTAATTTTAAATATTGCTTCTGATTTGTCGGTTATTGCTCCTGATCAGAGTTTGTATTTTGAAAAAGGAATTCAAGAAGAAAATCAATATGTAAAACCAGTTACCTATTCAGTGATAAAGACAGGAATAATAGGTTTGACAAGATATGTGGCAGCTTATTGGGCTCACAAAGGCATTAGGTGTAATGCTCTATCTCCTGGAGGAGTTTTTAATCATCAAAAGGAAGAGTTTGTAAAAAAATTAGAAAATAAAATTCCTCTAGGAAGAATGGCAAAGCATGACGAATATAACTCAACAATACAATATTTATGTTCTGATGCTTCTTCATACCTAAATGGTCAAAATATAATAGTAGACGGAGGAAGATCAATACTTTAAACAGATGGAATTCAAAAAAAAATTAATAAACTTTATAAAAGATTATTATCAATCTAGCGAAAAAATTTTTCTTCATGAACCAATTTTTAAAGGAAATGAAAAAAAGTATCTAATGGATACTATTGATTCAACTTTTGTTTCAAGTGTAGGACAATTTGTAAACGAATTTGAAGATAAAATTACTAAATATACTAAAGCTTCTGCATCAGTTGCTGTTGTAAACGGAACTTCTGCAATTCATCTTGCTTTATATTTATGCAAGATAAAAAAAAATGATTTAGTTATCACCCCTTCATTTACATTTATCGCAATATGCAATGTTCTTTCTCATTTAGGAGCTGAGCCTATTTTTATTGATATTGAAAGAAAAAACTTAGGAATATGTCCAGAAGCTCTAAATAATTTTCTAGAAGAATTTGCTTTTATAAATGATGAAGGAGTTTGTGTGCACAAGAAGACCAATAAAAAAATTAAGGCAATTGTGCCGATGAATGCCTTTGGACATCCTGTAAAGTTTGATGAAATACAAAGAATATCTAAAAAATGGAAATTGAAGATAATTGAAGATGGAGCTGAGAGTTTAGGTTCACAATACAAAGGAAAAAAATGCGGAGCTTTATCTGATATTGGTATTCTAAGCTTTAATGGCAATAAAATTATTACTACTGGAGGTGGAGGGATGTTACTTTTCAAAGATAAAAAACAAGCTAATTTTGCAAAACATCTTTCATCAACTGCAAGAATTCCGAATACAGAGAAATTCGTTCATGATGAGGTTGCTTTTAATTATAGAATGCCTAATCTAAATGCAGCTCTCGGTTTAGCACAATTTGAAAATATCGAAAATTATCTTTTAAAGAAAAGAAACTTAGCTTCCGAATATAGAAATTTTTTCAAAGGAAGTGACTATTTATTTGTAGATGAAGCTGAAAGCAATAAGTCGAACTTTTGGCTAAATACAATTATTTGTGAAAATAAAAAAGAAAGAGATAAATTAATTAAATTTACTAATGATTATGATATTGCTACTAGACCAGGATGGGAGCTAATGTCAGATTTACCTATGTTTAGTGATTCTATTCAAGATAATTTGGTAAATTCAAGATGGATACAAGATAGATTAGTAAATTTACCAAGTTCTGTTAAATACTAAAATGATAAATATATCAGTTGTTACAGGAACTAGAGCTGACTATGGCTTGCTTTATTTTATTTTGAAAGAGATTTCTTCAGATAATTTTTTTAATCTTAAATTATTAGTCACCGGAAGTCATTTATCTAAAGAGCACGGATTTACATATAAAGAAATACTTAGAGATGGATTTTCAATTACAAAAAAAATACATATTTTATCTAAAGATGATCAACCTAAAGATATTGCTAATAATATTTCAAAAAGTATAAAAGAATTTTCAAAATTTTTTGAAAAGGATAATTCGGATTTAGTAATTTTATTGGGAGACAGATATGAGTCCTTGGGCGTTGCTATTTCATGTATTTTTGCTCGAAAACCCATTCTTCATATACATGGTGGAGAAATCACAGAAGGAGCTTATGACGATATGATAAGACACTCAATAACTAAAATGAGCAATTACCATAGTACTACGTCTGAAGAGCATAGAAATAGAGTTATACAGATGGGAGAAAAACCAACAAATGTAAAAAATTTTGGAGCTCCTGGGCTAGAATTTTTAAAAAAGATCCCCTTACTTAACAAGAAAGAGCTTTCAGAAAAATTAAAATTTGATCTTAACAATTTTTTTTTGGTTACTTACCATCCAGAAACTTTATCTAATATTAGCTCAAAACAACAGATTAGAATGGTCTTAAATGCTTTGGATAGATACAAAGAATACAATTTGTTATTTACTTTTCCTAACGCTGATGATGGAGGAAAAAAAATAATTGAATCAATAAATAATTATAAAAAATCTAATCTGAAAAGGGTTTTTGTTTCTCCTTCTTTGGGCCAAGTTAATTATTTATCAGCTTTATCTTGTTGCGACTTAGTAATAGGCAACTCATCAAGCGCAATAATTGAAGCGCCTTCTCTTAAAACAATAACAATTAATATTGGAGAAAGGCAATCGAATAGGTCAGCGGCTCTCTCAGTGATTAATAGTAAATTTGAAGAAAAAAATATTATTATGGCTATAAAAAAAGGGTTAAAACTAAAAAAACAAAACAAAAATAATATTTTTAAAAATCCATATGGCAAAGGAGAAACATCAAAAAATTTAGTGAATTGGATCAAAAAACTAAATATATCTAAGAAAAAAAGTTTTCACAATTTAAAAAAATAATATTTTTATGAATAAAATTGTAATAATTGCTGAGGCAGGAGTTAACCATAATGGAGAACTTTCATTAGCAAAGGAATTAATTAAAGTCGCAGCAAAATCAGGAGCAGATTTTGTTAAATTCCAGACTTTTGATACAGATGAGCTAGTGACCAAATCAGCAAATCAAGCACCATACCAATACAAAAACTCTGGAATAAAAGAATCTCAATACAAAATGCTTAAAAAATTAGAGTTATCTAAGAAAAATTTTGTTTCTTTAAAAAAAGAATGTAAAAAAAGAGGAATTGGGTTTCTTTCCACTCCTTTTGATCTCCCTAGTCTTAAATTTCTTTCTCAAGACATGAATTTGCATACTATTAAAATACCTTCTGGAGAAATTACAAACTTAGAATTAATTCTTGAGGCATCAAAACTAAAAAGATCTCTCATTATATCTACTGGAATGGCTAATCTTGAAGAGATAGAGCTTGCTTTAGCAGCCGCCGCATTTGGCTTTTCTGATAGCAAACAACACATCTCGGTTTCAAGTTTTAAAAAAGCTTTTTTATCAAGAAAAGGGAAAATGCTTTTGAAAAGAAAAGTATCTTTATTACATTGCACTTCAAATTATCCTGCTGATCCTAAAGATATAAACTTAAATGCAATGAAATCTTTAAAAGAAGTTTTTAATTTGCCTGTTGGTTATTCAGACCATAGTCAAGGTATAGAAGTTTCGGTGGCTGCAGCAGCAATGGGAGCTAAAATTATTGAAAAACACTTTACTATTGATAAAAATTTACCTGGCCCAGATCATCTAGCATCTTTAAATCCAGAAGAATTGAAAGACCTTGTAATTTCAATTAGAAATATTGAAAAAGCACTGGGAGATGGAATAAAAATTCCTAAGAGATCTGAATTAACAAATAAAAAAATTGCTAGAAAAAGTATTTTTGCTGCTAAAGAAATAAGAAAAGGCGAAATAATCACAAGGGAAAAGTTAAAAGTTAAACGGCCAGAAATAGGCTTAAGACCCTCAAAAATTTGGGACTTAATAGGATCAAAAGCTAAAAAAGATTATCATATAGATGAGGTCTTTAAATGAAAATAGGGTATTTTGCTGATGGCCCTTGGAGCCATGAAGCCCTGAAAAAACTAGAAAAACTTGATTCAGTAGAAATTGTATTTATAACTCCAAGATTTGATACTAAAGATAAATTTTTAAAAGATTGGGCAACTAGTAACAATGTACCTTACATAAAAGAAAAGAATGTAAATTCAAGATATTTTATTAATAAAATTAAAAAATATAAACCTGATTTGAATGTATCTATGTCTTTTAACCAAATTTTAAAAAAAAATATTATCCATTCAGCAAAAAAAGGTTTTATAAATTGTCATGCTGGCGCACTACCTTTTTATAGAGGGCGAAACCCTTTAAATTGGGTTTTAATCAATGGAGAAAAAAGTTTCGGTATCACTGTACATTTTATAGATGAGGGAATAGATACTGGAGATATAATTGAACAAATAAAATTTAAAATTACAGATGAAGATAATTATTCTACGTTACTAAACAAAGCTATTTATGAGTGTGCAAACCTCTTAGTAGAGTCAATAAAAAAAATTGAAAGTAATAACTTTTCAAAAATTTCTCAAAAAACAATTGATAAAAAGGGAAGTTATTTCTCAATGAGAAAAAAGGGAGACGAAATTATTGACTGGGAAAAAAGTTCGCTGGAATGTTTTAATTTTATAAGAGCAATTTCAGATCCTGGACCATATGCCAGAACTTATTGTAATGATATAGAGTACGCTATAGTTTCAGCAAAAAAATCAAACTTCAAAAAAGAAAATAATTCGATTCCAGGAGAAATAGTTAGAAATAAAAAAAATGGAATTATCGTTAAAACTGGAAAGGGTTCTATAGAAATTAATAACATTGCAAAAGTAAATAAAAAGGGCGATATAGATAAAATTTTTTGTCCTAATTTTGAAATAGGTTCTTTTTTTAAAAAAACTAAGTCAAAAAAATGATATCAGCAGACTCTTTAAAAAAACTATGTTTGAGTAAAAAATCTACTCTAAGAGAGGCGATGCAAATTATTGAAGATTATTCGGCTCCTTGTGTTTTAATCATTTCTGATATTTTTGAATTACAAGGGGTAATTACTGACGGTGACATAAGAAGGTCAATACTTAAAAAAAATAATTTAGACCTTGCAGTTACAGACTTCATGAATAAATCTCCACTTTCTTTATCTAATAAAAGCGGTCGCGAAGAAGCTATTCAGCTAATGAAAGAAAATGACTTAGAGTTTATTCCCATTCTAAAGGACAAAAAAATTGTATCTTTAATAACTTTGAAAGAAGTTTCTAAGTTAAGCCAATTCAAAGATATTACCGTCGTCATCATGGCAGGAGGGTTGGGAACTAGGTTAAACGAATTAACAAAAAATCATCCTAAACCCCTAATGCTAGTTAGGGAAAAACCAATTTTAGAGCACATAATAATGAACCTTAAAAATCAAGGATTTAAAAATTTTGTCATTTCTATCAATTATTTAGCAGAAAAAATTAAGGACTATTTCAATGAAGTAGATAATTTAGGGGTAAATATTAAATACATTGAAGAAAAACAAAAAATGGGAACAGCGGGTTCTTTAAGTTTATTAAAAAAAAATGATTACAAAGATAATTTGATTGTAATGAATGGCGACTTAATGACAAATTTTGATTTTAGATTATTGGTAGAGGAGTTCGATAAAAATACTTCTAAAGGCATTATGTGTATCACACCTTATCAACACAAAGTGCCATATGGAGTAATAAATGTTAAAAATAAAAAAATTATTTCTATAGAAGAAAAACCTTCTCTAAATTTTTATATAAATGCAGGAATTTATATGCTTTCAAGAGATATCATAGAAAATATAAAACAAGAAACATTAGATATGACTGAACTTTTTGAAGAAGAATTAAAAAATAATTCGAATATTAGAACATATGAAATTCATGACTACTGGATAGATATTGCAAATAAAAGTGATCTTTTTAAAGCTAATGAAGATGCAAATGAAAAAGAAATCTAATAAAAATATTTTAATTATTGGTTCAGGTAATATTGCTAAAAGACATATAAAAAATATCAAGGCATTAGATAGGGATCACAAGGTTTTTTGCATGTCTTCCTCTGGCAAAAAACTCACAAAAAAAAATATTGGTGTAGATCAAATAATTGACTCTTTTTCAGAGGCAAAAAAAACTAACTTTGAGAAAGTAATAGTTGCCTCTCCGTCCTCGTTGCACATTAAACACGCAATGCCTTTTTTAAAAAAGGGCACTTCAGTTTTAATTGAAAAGCCATTATCTACAACCTCAAAAAAAGCAAAAAAAATTCTTCGAGACTCTAATGAAATTAAAGATTGCTATGTTGGATACAATCTTAGGTTTATAAAAAGTTTAAATTTTTTTAAAAAATGCATTAATTCTAATAAGTACGGAGCAATAAATACTGTTTTTTGTGAGGTAGGACAATATCTTCCTGAATGGCGAAAGACACATTACTTAAAAACAGTTTCGGCAAATAAAGAGTTAGGAGGCGGAGCTTTGTTAGAACTAAGTCATGAATTAGATTATTTGCTTTGGATTTTTGGAATGCCGTCTGATGTTTTTTGTTATTTAAGCAAATCAAAAAAACTTAAACTTGAAGTAGAAGATCAAGTTAATTCTTTTTTAAAATTCAAGAATGGTTTAATAATAAATTTGCATTTAGATATGTTGAATAGAAATCCAAAAAGATTTTGTAGAGTTGAAACTGTTAGAGGAACTCTAGTTTGGGATTTTTATAAAAATAACGTATCTTTTCAAAAACCACACTCCCAAAAAGAAATTTTATTTAAAGAAAATAAGATAGATAGAAATAAGTGTTATCTTGATGAAATTAGAGCTTTCATGAAAAAAGAAAATCAAGAAGAAAAAAAATTAGTGAGTTTAAATCATGGTTTTAAAGTTCTTCAGATAATAGACGCTTTAAGAGAATCAAATTTAAGGAAAAAAGAAGTTAATATTAAAAATTAAAAAATTAAAAAATGAAAATTCTTGCTTTTGTATTTGCTAGAGGTGGTTCAAAAGGATTGCCTAAAAAAAATTTAAAGAAAATTGAAGGTAAAACTCTATTGCAGCACTCTGTAGATACGGCAAAGCAAATAAAAGAAATAAAAGAAATATATGTTTCTACTGAAGATAGCTCCATTAAAAAAGAAGCTATTAAATTAAATGTAAATATAATTCCAAGACCAAAAGATTTAGCAAAGGATAATTCTGATGAGTGGAAGGCATGGCAACATGCTGTTAAATATTTAAAGAAAAGAAATGAAAGTTTCGATGTATTTGTAAGCATTCCCACGACTAGCCCCCTAAGAAAAGTAGAGGATATCAAAGCATGTATAGCAGCTTTAGACACTGGAGTTGATTCGGTAATTGTTGTGACGGAGTCCGCAAAAAGTCCTTGGTTTAACATGATAAAAAGAAAAGAAAATGGGGATTCAGAATTAGTAAATAAAAATAAAAATATTTATCGTAGGCAAGATGCACCAAAGACTTACGACTTAACAACAGTAGCTTATGTTACAAGGCCAAATTTTATTTTATCTGCAAAGGGAGTATTTGATGGAAACTGTAAATCTATTGTCATTCCCAAAGAAAGATCAATTGATATAGATGATATTTATGATTATGAGCTGGCTAAATTTCTCTTTAGCAAAAGAAAAAGAAATCTTTAGAGACTATAATAAAACATGGTGAATAAAAATATTATCGTCTTTGGAGCTGATGGCTTGATAGGCAAAAAATTAATAATAGATCTCATGAATAGAGGATTTACCGTTATTGCCTGTGATCTGCAGATAAAAAATTTAATTTCTCTAAAAAAGTCCTCTTCTTTTTCAGAAAGATTGTTGGTTAAAAAGTGCGATATCACCAAAGAAAAAGAAATAAAAAAAGTTTTTAAAGAGGTTTTAAAGGAAAAGAGTTACATAAATGGATGTGTAAACTGTGCATACCCTAAAAATAATAGTTATGGAAAAGATTTTTTTGAAGTCTCTCAGGATAATTTTTGCTCTAATTTGTCTGATCATTTAGGAGGATATTTTTCAGTTATGCAAGTATGCTCAAAATATTCTCTAGAAAATAATATTCCCTTTTCTTTAGTTCAATTTTCTTCTATTTATGGGGTAATTTCTCCAAGTTTTGAAATTTACAAAGATACCGGTATGACTTCATCTGTTGAATATTCTGCTATCAAATCATCTCTAATTCATCTTACTAAATATCTGACTTCTTATACAAAAGGCTCAGAATTTAGAGTTAATTGTATAAGTCCTGGAGGAATTTTCGATAGTCAAAAACCAATTTTTGTAAAGAGGTATAAAAAAAGATCGCGTAAAAAAGGAATGCTTGATCCTGAAGATTTATTTGGAACAGTGTATTTTTTGCTTTCTGAAGAATCTGAATATGTTTGTGGACAAAACATAGTCATAGATGATTCATTTTCAGTATAAAAATAAAAAATTTATAAATTATGAAAAAGGTCAAAATAGGAATTATTGATTATGGAATGGGCAATTTGTATTCATTAAAAAATGCTTTAAATTACATCAGCGATGTTTCTGTAAATTTTTGTTCTACTTCTCAAGAAATAGATAATTCAGATATCATAATGATCCCTGGAGTTGGAGCATTTGGAGATGCTATGAAAAATTTACAAAAAAAAAAATTATTAAAATCTCTTGATAAAAATGTCTTAGGATTAAAAAAACCTACTTTAGGAATTTGTTTAGGTATGCAAATGTTATTTAGCTCTTCCGAAGAAGGAGGAAATTTTGAGGGGCTAAATTGGATTCCTGGAAAAGTTAAATATATAGAAACAAAAAAAGACTTAACGATTCCTCATATTGGATGGAATGAAATTGAACCAATAAAAAAAACAAATTTCTTTGAAGATTCCTCCGCTGATCAAAGTTTTTATTTCGTTCATAGTTTTTGTGCAAATTGTAGCAAAAAATATAAGCTTGCTACTGTAGACTACGGAGTAGAGCTTACTGCTGCAGTAAAAAAAGAGAATATTATTGGTGTTCAATTTCACCCAGAAAAAAGTCAAAAAAATGGTTTATATTTTTTAGAAGAGTTTTTGAATTGGGCTTATTTAAAATGTTAAAAAATAGACTTATACCAATAATTCTTACAAAAAAATCTTTGGTAGTGCAAAGTAATAGATTTAAAACATACAGGCCAATTGGAGATATTAAAACTGCCATTGAATTTTATGTTAACTGGGATGTTGATGAAATTATAATAATAGATATTGATGCTACAAAGGAAAATCGCCTTTTAAATAAGGAAATTTTAAAATGGGCATCAAAAGAATGTTTTGTTCCTTTGACAGTAGGAGGAGGAATTAAAAATTTAGGGGATATCTCATCCTTGCTTAGGGCAGGAGCAGATAAAATTACAATTAATTCAAGAGTTTTAATTGATCTAGATTTTATTAAAAAAGCAAGTAAAAGGTTTGGGTCACAATGCATAAGTGTATCAATTGATTGCATCAAAACTAAAGTAGGTTACAAAGTCTATGATTATCTATCAAGAAATATTACCGAATTATCTCCATCTGAAATGGCTCGAAGAGTTGCAGCCTTTGGAGCTGGTGAAATTCTTTTAAATTCTGTAGATAGAGATGGAAGTGGCAATGGATATGATATAGAACTTTTAAAATCAGTGTCTAATCAAGTATCAATACCTATTATAGCGTGCGGAGGGGTTGGACAATATTCTCATCTATCTGAAGGAATCTTAAAAGGCGGGTGCCAAGCAGTAGCGGCTGCAAATATATTCCTACACTCAGAATTGAGTACTATTGCTGCAAAATCTCATATGTTAAGAAATAAAATTAATGTGAGGCTAAGTTCTTTTGTTAAATACGATGAATTTGAATTCGATGATTTTGAAAGGCCATATTAATGAATTATTGTAACAGATGCCTTTATCCAGAAAATCATGCTTTGGGTTTAGTTTTTGATGATAGAAATATATGCAGCGGCTGTCAGGTGCATGAAGAAAAGTACATTATAAATTGGGAAGAAAAAGAAAAAATCCTAATTAACTTTCTAGATCAATATAAATCAAAAATTAATAGCAACTATGATTGTATTATCCCTGTTTCTGGAACAGGAGATGATTTTTTTGTAGTTGAGACTGTTAAGAATAAATACAAAATGAATCCGCTTCTAGTTACTTATAATACCCATTTCAATACGGCTGTTGGAGTAAGAAACTTAGCTAGGTTAATTACTTTTTCTGATTGTGATCATATGATGTCCACTGTAGGTCCTGATACTGTCAAAGAAATTACAAGACAATCATTGCTAAGAAATGGAGATATTTATTGGCATGTAGTTGCGGGAAATTATACTTTTCCTGTTCAAGTTGCTACAAAGCTAAACATACCATTGATAATTTGGGGAGTTAATGGATGGTTAGATCAAGTAGGTATGTTCTCGCATTTCGATAATGTAGAGATGACTAAAAAAGTAAGAAAAGAGCATGGGCTGAGGAGAATAACTCCTTCAAACTTTTTAAGATTTAGCAAAAAGCTAACAAATAAAGATCTTCAAGCATTTACTTATCCCTCAGATGAGCAGCTTGAAAAATCCAGAGTTAGAGGCATATATTTAGGAAACTTTATTTTTTGGGATTCCCAAAAACAAGTAGAAAAAGTGATTGAAAAATACAATTATGAAACTCTTGCTCAAGAAAGAACCTATAACACATATGAGTCAATAAACTGTTGGAATAATGCGGGAGTTCATGATTATATCAAGTTTCTTAAATATGGATATTCAAAAGTTAATGATCACGTAGC
>TARA_B100001057_G_scaffold383210_1_pt1 | contig 22877 bp, 28 predicted proteins | sample TARA_B100001057 | Tara Oceans TARA_B100001057 (sample SAMEA2621839) | marine metagenome | biome: marine biome (ENVO:00000447); feature: surface water layer (ENVO:00002042); material: "saline water (ENVO:00002010), including plankton (ENVO:xxxxxxxx)" | depth 5 m
GGGTAACACAGGCACAACAATAAGTGGAAATATTTATATGGATTTTGGATAATGAAAAAAACATCAGTTGTAATAGATAACTTTTTACCTAAACCAGATTTAGTAAGAGAGCAAGCAATTAATTTAGAATATCCTACTACAGGAGACTTTCCTGGAGTCAGGAGTCTAGCCTGCGATGATGACTATCAAATGTTTATACATCATAGATTTCAAGAAATATTAGGTGTGAATATAACAGAATTTACTATGGATAGTTTTTGTTTTCAATTGTGTTATGAAGGTGCTGATACTTGGATACACAAAGACGGAGTTGATTGGGCAGGAGTGTTGTATCTTAATCCTGATGCTCCTTCAGAAGCTGGTACAGGTCTTTATCTACAAAAAAATGGTGAGCATGATCTAGTAAATGTAATAGGTAATGTTTACAACAGGCTTGTACTTTATGATGGAAATATGGATCATGCAAGTTTATTAGCAGGATTTGGAAACAGTCCAGAAAATGGCAGACTTACACAAGTATTCTTCTTTAACACACAACCTGAGGCTTGGGAATAATGCGTGTTGATTTATGGGATACATATTTTTATATAGGAAAAATGACTGAAGCTGACGAGATATTGTCAGAATGGGAGCCTTATCTTAAAGACGATAGTTATATTACTGACAGTATGTGGACTATGGCTAAAACTAAAAGTAGTATTCGAAGCGAAAACAATAAAGACTTGCCTTGGAGTATATTTTTTGAATCAGTACGTCCACACATGAATTCTTTTTTAGAAAGTTTAGACCCAAAAGTGCCTTATAGTGTATTTTGTGACGAAATGTGGTTTAACAAGTATGAAAAAGGAGACTATCAAGAGCCGCATGATCATGCATTTCCTGGTCGCGGTTTTAGTGTAATTTATTTTTTAGACTTTCCAGAAGAAGAAAAAGATCCTGGAGGTACACTTGTATTTGAATGTCCTAATTTTCAAATGATTAGAGCTACAGGTATGGATCGCATATTTAATGACTGGAATTATCAACATATTACTCCTCCTTTAGCAAAAGGAACTTTGGTTATCTTTCCAAGTTTTATATCTCATTATGTATTACCTAATAAAACAGATAAAAGAAGAGCAACTATAGCCGCAAATTTTGTAATTACTGAAGCAAACAAAAAAGATGATGAATAATACTTTATATATTGGAAACAACGGACAATGGTTAATTGAAACATATGTACCTATGTGGCAAGATTACGAATGTTTGTTTGAAAGTAATCACCCTAATTTAGTTGAACCGGGTAAAAGTACGACTGTAGGCGGTTATCAAATACCGCATACTTTAGAAGAAACTAAAGATGTTGCTAATTTTATAATAGATAACACAAATTCAATATTAAATGAAGGCGATGTTGGTTGTAGTATATATAATCACATTCAAACTTGGAGTATTAGATACTATCCTGGTGGATGGAAGGGCATGCATAATCATACAAAAGGACGCACAGGTTGTACAGCCGTTTTATACTTTGACGATATACAAGACCAACCAAACGATGAAGGTGCATTTTATGCGGTATTACAAGATGAACATGGTGTAACACATGTCAATTGGTGGCAACCAAAAAAAGGATTGTTACTAGTAATGGATGCACGTATATGGCATGGTGTGTATCCTACAATAGATGAACGTAAAGTTATGGTGTTTGATTTTGAGGCAAAACATGGGTAGGACACTTTTTGTTGGTTGTAGCCATACAATGGGATATAGAGAAGATGCTCCTAAAGATCAATCTAATATTTGGAGAGATAACAATTATGCGGAAATTTACAGTCAAATAAATGATAAAAAAATTGTAATTACTGCAAGTGCAGGCGTAGGAAACAGGGCATATCCAAGATTTTTATCTTATGCATTTGAAAAATATAATGATATAGACGAAGTTTTTATACAGAGCACGTATTGGGGGAGATTTCCTATAGCAATAAACCCTGATTTAGATGCACAAAGTATATTTTCTAACGAATTTTTTATAGACAAAAATTTTTCTAGTAAAAATATTGATAGATTTAGTATTGCACTTTCACCTAATAATAAATACTTAGAAACTTATCTCAAACCCTGGTCTAGTGATTATGATGATTTCCCGTATATGAAAGATACAAAGGTTTGGGAAACAGAGCCGGATATTAGAAGGACTTCACACATATACATGCAAATGTGGCATTATAGCAACACTCATTTAGAACAAGAAGATTATTTTACTTATATGACAATGTGTGACATGTTATGCACAAAAAATAATGCAAATATGTATATTTGGAATATAAACCCCAGATGTTTCATACCTAAACAAACAAAGGATTATTATGCTGTGCTTGACAAAACAAAAATTGCACCAATAGATGCTGAAAATTATTTAAAAAAATATATAAAAATAGATACAGTAGACGGAGAACATTATTCAACAGATGTGCATGATGCTATTGCAAAAAGATATATACCATATGTAAAGGAGAAAGCATGGTAGAAAAAAATTATGAAGAATTCAGTGGAATAGAAGAATATCATAATGCTTTTGACAAAGAATTTTGTGATGAAGTTATTAGACATTTTGAGACACTTGATGACAATCGTGTTATAAATTCTAACAGACAAGGTCATGGTTTTGTAACTGATGATCGTATAGTGTTTGATTGGGCATATACGCAAGGTGTGTATCATTACGATTTTAAAATTTGTGATTACTTTTATGAACAACTTAAAAATATATACACAAGCGAATATATGCAAAAGTATAGTATATTACAACATAGCAAACAACATAGTGCTAAAGGAATGAATGTACAACGCACAAGCCCACATCAAGGATATCATGCTTGGCATGCTGAGGCAGCGTGTAAAAGTAGTTCATGTAGAGTTGTGAACTATATGCTATATCTAAATGATGTTGAAGAAGGCGGAGAGACAGAATTTCTCTACCAAGGCAAACGCCTGGCCCCTGAACAGGGTAAATTGGTTATTTTTCCAACATCATTTACTCATCCACATAGAGGTAACCCTATTTACAAAGGATTAAAGTACATCATCACCGGATGGTACACGTATGACGAGTAAGACTTTTATTGGGTTGGATAGAGACGGCGTAATTAACACTGACCTTGGTCGATATTGTACACATCCTAAAGAGTTTGAACCTATTCCTGGTAGCTTGGAATCAATTGCAAACTTACGCTATCAAGGATATGGAATAGTTATAATTACAAATCAAGGCGGCATTGCTAAAGGGCAAATGACAATAGATGATGTAGAATCTGTGCATAATTATATGTTAGATCTGTTAGGTAAAGCAGGATGTCCAGATATAGACGGAATATATTTTAGTGAATCAAGTGAAAAAAATGATCCGTACGCTAAACCTAATGCAGGTATGTTTAAAACATCACAGAAAGAAATAAAAGAATTAAGATGGAGTCACGGATTTTACGTAGGAGATAAAATGACAGATTTAAAAGCCGCTATGAAAGTAGGAGCTCGTCCTGTACTAGTTAGGACCGGATATGGAGAGCAAACAGAACGTGATTTGAATAAATATACATATAAAAGCATTAAACGACGTTCATACGTCTTTGACTCATTGCAAGATTTTGCAGAGAATTTATAGGAGATAAAAATGCCATTTGCAGTCAAAAAGCCGCACCCACAGCATTCTAATGTAAAAGTCTGGCACTCATGGGATCCAGATGGTGATGGATACGAAGAAATTAGAAAGTTTAAAACTCAAGAAAGAGCCCAACAATGGATAAACGAAAATCATCCAACAAAAAATTGTGAAATAGTAGAAATTACACATGAAGTTGGTCAAGATGATGACGAGATCGAAAGAAAAGATCAACTAGCAGAAGATCCCGGAACACCTAATGGCATTATGAGTAACCGTAATAAAGATGCCACAAAAGTTGGAAAACTTACCACATTTACAGTAGACGGCGAAATAGAAGATTAACCGGTTCTAACCAAAATATGCACACCATATGGAGTTTGTATAGGTTCTTCTAAGAGCTGATCTTTTGGTGCGGCCATAACACTATAATATAATTCTGGCACCACACCATCGGTAACATCAAACCAACCTAAATCACCATCTCTATACCAGCTGTGAGGACATGCACTATGTTCTTTTACAGCAGTACCCCAAGATAAGCCGCCTCTCAATAGTTCACCTATAATCATTTTTGCATCATGGATAGCATAATATAACTGTCTACTATGAGTAGACTCAATAGCTTCATCATAACTTAACAATATGTGACTACAACGAACTTTAGGGATAAGGGGCTTAGGCATGATGTTCCTTAGTAAGAATAATAGTATCTTGATTCATTTGGCTATTAAATGCAAGTTGATTAAGCAAGTTAGTATTTATATCTGAATTACTATGCACAGTAAGACCTAATGTTACACGAGGAGTGTCGGTTTCTAGTGGTGCAACGTAATGAAATAATTCGCAGGGAAAAATATGCATGTATCCCACTTTATTTTCACGTACTATTCCTTTACTATTAAATGGTTTGTATGTAACACCTGGTTTTGTATCTCCTGATACAAAAATATTACAACTAAAACTTTTACCCATACGTCCTTGATGATTATGCCAGTTGATTCCTTGGCCTTTCCTGTAAATGTTTACCCATGCTTGGCAAATTATAGGCCAATCTAAGTGTTCATTTACGTTACAGAAGCAATCAACAAGTCTATCTGCAAGATTAGGAAAATAATGAAAGAAGTTATAATTTTGATAATTGCTTGTTGTGACATTATCGAAGTATTCTAGTGCCGGTTTATTGTCTCCGTACCCTTTGTCTATCAGTTCTTGCTCAAAGTCAAAAGCCCAAGTACTAATTTCCTCACATTCTTCGGCAGTGAGGAATGGAACCTCTATCACGTTATCTTCAAAACTCATACTGATATTTACATTAGTCAATTAAATAACTTGCATAAAAAGGCTAATGGTGTTATAGTAAAGTATGATAAAAGTATATGGTGACATTATGCTAGACAGGTGGATTGTCGGCAAAGCAAGACGTATAAGTCCAGAAGCTCCTGTGCCTGTGTTAAAAGAAGTTGAACAACAATTTTGTCCTGGTGGAGCTGGTAATCTTGCAGTAAACATTGCTAATCTTAACGGACAAATAGGTGTATACGGTAGCATAGCATCTGACAAAGAAGGTTATCAAATAATAGAATGCTTTTCAAACTTCAAAAAGATAAATTTTAGAGCCAGTATGGATAGTAAATTGACTACCACAAAGAATAGACTTGTAGGTCAAGGCGGTCAACACATTTGTAGATGGGATCGAGAAGAAAAATACACTGGTGTAGATGCATTTCATAGACTATTGGGGGAATTGCAAGAAAAGGATATTGTTTGTATTAGTGATTATGCTAAAGGAACGGTTAGAGAAGGCACAATTCAAAAATTATTGAAGAGAAATTGTAAAATTTTAGTAGATCCCAAGCAAGATGTTGAATTATATAGAAGTGCCTTCCTAGTTAAGCCAAATTTACGTGAATTTAAGCATTGGTTTGGCAAATTTAGTAAAGAAAAAGCACAAAAAGCAGTAAAAGATTATAATTGGACTTGGCTTGTAGTAACAGCAGGTGCAAACGGAATGCATGTGTTCAATAACCAAGGACAATATAAGCATTTTCAAGAACCGGCACAAGAAGTTGCTGATGTTACCGGTGCAGGTGATACTGTGTTAGCAGTTTTAGCTTATCTCATTGACGAAGGACATGATGTATTTGATGCTTGTGAAAAAGCATGTTATGCTGCCGCTAGAGCAGTCGAACATAGGGGTGTACATGTTGTATCGAAAGAAGATATACAACGAGAAGTGATATTTACTAACGGTGTATTTGATGTACTACATGCAGGTCACCTAAAATTGTTAAAATATGCAAAAAGTAAGGGTACTAAGTTGGTTGTAGGAATTAATAGTGATGAAAGTGTGCAAAGAATAAAAGGTGACGATCGTCCTATCAATGATATTGCTTCTCGCATAGAACAACTTGAAGAATTGCCATGGGTAGATGAAGTAAAAGTGTTTACCGAAGATACTCCTTACACCTTGATTCAAGAAATTAAACCAAATCTAATTGTAAAAGGTGGAGACTATCAACCAAAAGATGTAGTAGGTGCTGATATTGCCGAAGTTGATATATTTCCACGAATTAATAACTACAGCACAACCAAAATTGTGGAGAAAATACATGACTAGACAAACAGGTGAAGTAAAAAAGGGGTGGGGAAGCGAAACAATATTTGCAACAAACGATCTTTATTGCGGAAAATTACTTAATTTTGAGCAAGGAGCCAAGTTTAGCATGCATATGCATAAAGTTAAAGATGAAACATGGCACGTGTTGTCAGGCAAATTTGTTGTTAAAATAATAGATACAAAAAATGCTGATATTGTTGCACATGCTCTCGAAAAAGGGTCTACATGGCACAATCCGCCCATGGTTCCACACCAGGTTTTATGTCTTGAAGCTGGATCTATCATAGAAGTTAGTACTCCTGATAGTGAAGAAGACAATTATAGAGTAGAGAAAGGTGATAGCCAACAATTATGAAAATTTTAGTTACAGGACATGAAGGATTTATAGGCCAGAATTTTGTTAATTCTGTTTTAGATAAACATGATATTGCAGGATGGGAGTGGAATGCTGAAAAACTACCAGACGTTAAAGACTTTGACTGGGTAGTGCATTTAGGTGCTATTAGCAGTACCGAAGAAACTGATGTTGACAAGGTCATTTTACAAAATTATGAATTTTCTAAATGGTTGTACAATGAATGTAATCATACAGGTGTTAATTTACAGTATGCAAGTTCAGCTAGTGTGTACGGCAATACAGATCATTTTACTGAAAACGGAAAGTTACAACCACAAAGTCCATATGCTTGGTCAAAATACCTTTTCGACCGTTGGGTGCATCAACAAAGACACAATATTCATGTGCAAGGGTTCCGTTACTTTAATGTATACGGTCCTGGAGAAACGCATAAAGGCAAGCAAAGAAGTGTGTTTCACAAATTTAAAGAACAAGTTGAGGAAAATAATGAGATCTTGGTATTTGAAGGAAGTAAAGAAATAAAAAGGGATTTTATTTGTGTTGCTGATGTTGTAGAAATACATAAAAGATTTTTTGATATTAAGCAATCTGGTATTTGGAATATCGGCACAGGATCTGCTACAAGTTTTTACGATATTGCAACTAAGATTGCAAAAAAAACAGATGCAAAAATAATAGAGATTCCTATTCCTAACAATATCAAACAACAATACCAATATTTTACCCAAAGTAATAATAAGAATTTGCAAATTGCAATGGGAGATTATAGATTTATATCACCCCTTGACTATATTGATATGGCATAAATATGTTATATTAGGAAGATATAAATGGCACAAAATGATCCAGTTGTAAACCGCATACGAATAATTCCACGAAAAGACGATTTCTTAGATAGAAATGTTGGTTCAAGTGGAGAAATTTACTATAGTAAAGACACTAATGCGTTACGGCTATACAGTGGTAATGACAAAGGTGGATTTGAAGTTGTTACAGAAAACAATGTACGTAGAAATATTGCAAATCAAGAAGTTGCAACAATTACATATGCAGTTACAATTCTGAATGACAATGATGTAGCAAATAGATATGTCCTTAACGGAAATTATCACCCAACACCAAATTTTACAGTAGGTTACACATACGTTTTTGATCAGACTGATCAAACTAATGTTTATTACCCTAATGCCGTAGGCACAGTAATAAATGCACATCCTTTACTTTTTAGCACTACTGCTAACGGAATACATGCTACACCAACAGCAGGCGTACCTTATGAAACAGGTGTAATTTATCTACTTGAAGATTTGCCTGTAACTAGAGAAAAATATGTACAAAAATTTACTTCAAGTACAAGTAGAAAAGTACAAATTTCGATCACAGCAACAACACCAACAACCTTACATTATTACTGTCAATACCATGCTAACATGGGCAATAGTATTTCTATTTCATATCCTGGCACAGGCTCTTACAATGACTTAACAGATAAACCAACTATACCTGCTGATGTAAGCGATCTTACTGATACCGGTTCTTTGTTATTTGACGGAACGTATGCTAGTTTGACTGGTGCTCCAACTATACCTAGCACAATCCTTAATCTTGGGATAACTGATGGAAATGTTGATCAAGTATTGAGAACTGACGGTGCTGGTAATTTTACTTTTGTTGATCAGACAGGCGGTTCAGGCAGTGGCGATACATTTAAAACTATCGTAAGTGATGATGGACAGGTAATTGCATCAGGTGAATCTACACTCAGTGTATTAGGTGGTACTAATATTGCAACAGCTATTGCAACTGATACTTCAAATGTAACAATTAATTTAAGTACATTTAGCGTAGATTTTTTAAGTGATGTAGATACGACAACGACTCCACCTACTTCAGGACAAGTTTTAAAATGGGATGGTGCGAAGTGGGCACCAGGCACAGATGCAACCACAGGTGGTGCAGGCACAGATGCTGATACTTTAGACGGATTCGATGGTACATATTATTTAGATTATGGTAATTTTACAAATACACCAACAGTGGCTACACTTTCAAGTTTTAGTATAGGTAATGAGCTTGTTGCTACTGGAAACGGAGCAATAAGTTATGATAATACAACTGGTGTATTTAGATACACACCACCAACTGCCGCTGGTATAGGTGCACTTGCAGCCGAAACTAATGACCTAACATCAGCTGTTGTATGGGCCAATGTTCCAAATCAATATATTACACAAAGCAGTGTGCTACAACATCAAACTGCTTTCAGTATAACAAGCGATCAGATTACAGATCGTAGTGATGAAATTATTTTTGTTGGTGACGACAGCACAGGTAGTAGTGTCCCTGTAGGAAGTACTATACAATTCCAAGGTTCGGGCGGTGCAAGCGTACAAGTTTCGAACGGCGTTGTAACAATAGCCGCAAGTGGTGGAGGTGCCGCCTCAAACAGTTTTGCAACTGTTGCCGCAGATGGTAACAACATAGTTGCCGCAAGTGCTACAGACACATTAATACTTACTCCCGGGTCAAATGTTACTTTCGGAGTAGATACTGGTGCAAAACAGATTACTATAAACAGTAGTGCAACTGGAGGCGCAACTGATTTTGACGATTTACAAGACGTAATCACAGCTGGATTAAAGATAGACTTAATAGCTGAGCAAGCTATTGCAAGACTAGATACAAGTGCAGATGGATTGAACGGCTATAGATTTCTAAGCCATTATACTACATTAAATCCTACAATTTATGCAATTTCAGGAACTACTATTGCTTTTAATTTAAATAGTGCTACAATGGGTAGTCATCCGTTCCAAATTCAAGATAATACTGGTTCACAATATGACACTGGATTGGTGCATTATACCCCAAGTGGTGTTAAGTCTACAGGTTCTAATGCACAAGATAAAACGTCTGGTACTTTATATTGGCACGTACCTTTTGGCATAAGTGGAAACTGGCGATATCAGTGTACGGCGCACACTTCTATGGTAGGAACAATCACAGTGAAAGCGTTTAACGCACTGTAACTCCCATTTCTTGAAATTTTTGATATAATTGATGCCGCACTTCTTGTATTTTGTGACGTGTTTCAACTAATCCATGGGGATTTATGTAACCATTGTAATCTGCGTCGTGACCTATGTCTATTTTATTAACCAGACTTTTTAATTCATCCATTAAGACATTGATTTGATAGGCATATTCTTCGTTCTCAACTTTTTTTAAACCAAAAGTAAAACTTTCCCATTCTTTTATAAATTTAGATTCTTTTGATAAACTAAAGTTTTCCATCTTCGTCCCATTTCTCTGCTGGTATGACATGGTATATATCATACTCATCATATCCATTACTTGCTTCGGTCATACTTGAATTGTCTTGTAGTGCTTCTAATTGTGCAGGCATTAAAGGAGGCACATTAAATACTTTACCTTCTTCTAGTTCAGCTTCATACATACGACCGTCTTTAATGTCAATATATCTTAGTTTAAATTTACCAGCATTACAAAACCATGTTTTATCTTTATTTTTGTGAAAATACATACTTGTGCGATTATTTGCTTTATTAAAAACTAATATTTTACAAGAATAATCTTTATGGCTTGCCCATAACAAGTCCATACCGTAAGCTGTTTCAACCATCGTATCACTCATTACAACTCCATTAAATCTACAACTTTAAAAACTGTTTCTAGTTTGCTTAGATTAACTTTATTAGTCAATGTATTTTTTAAACCATTGTGTAAAGGTTTTGGCCAACAATTAAAAGCACACCAAGCGTATCCGTTATGTTCTTTATTTAATTTGGGTATAAATTCTTTACCTATAACACAGAGATAGGTGTGAAATTTAAATTTTTGGTCATTACTAACAAATGTTTCTAAAGGTATTGTTTTTTTAATTTCAATATCACCTATTTCTTCACTAATTTCACGTGTCAACCCTTCCCAAGGTGTTTCTGTACCTTCATTAGTACCACCTACAAGCCCCCAAGTGCGGTTTGTTTTACCGTTTGTTCTGTGTAAAAATAAAAATCTTTGGGTGTCTAGTGTATAAATTATTGCACCACTGCAAACTATTTCCTTCATACAAATAATTAGCCTTCTAGTGCAAGTCTCCATGTACCTCTTGGATACAATCCATCAACACTTTTAAGCCAATCTGTGCCATCCCATCTATATTGGATATTTGTTGTCAAGTTTGTAATATAAGTGACTGAACTGGTTTCGGAAGCATTAAAAACAACTTGCCATTTGGACCCAGTCCATTCGATTATGTCATTTGCACTTGCTACAAGATCATCACCATTAGTTGCTTTCCAAGCATCTGGACCATCTGTGTTTTTTATACTGCCTATGTCTGCTAGTAATAATATTCTTGCACCGCTTACTTTTATATCTGTAGGATTAAAAGATGTAGGGTCGATTATATAATCGATTGATGTAAAACTGTTTGTATCTCTAGCAGGTCCATTTATCACAGAATTGCTTGGAAAACTATCAGTATCCCAATTTACAATTACTTGTCTTGGATTTAATTCGTTTATTCCAAAGGTTCCTGTGATTGTAGAATCTGTATCTAACTTAGTAAAATGTATTCTGCTTATATCTGCTTGATATTGTCCAGGATGTGCTTCTATTAAATCGTCCCAAAGTTGTCCGCCCACTGTACCTCTATGTACTAATTGTACAATATTCCCATCAACAAATGCACCATAATTTCTATGTGTCGTTGTAACTACATTATCTTCAACATCTGTGTTAATATCTCGATCTATATCATTACCTTCAGATACTGTGCCAACTTTAATACTATCATCAAATCTATTTAGATTAGGACCACTTAGTCCTAATTCGATGTCACCTTTTGATTCATCAAATATACTTGTGATTATACTTGCTACCACGCCTAAGCGTTTTACTTTTACAGGTGGTGAAATATATATTGGTGTACTAAATGTCATATTAGCTACATCTATTTCGGAATCAACACCTACAGGTATAGAACGTGAACTAAATGTCATACTTTCTAAGTGTACAACACTTAAACTTGTCCAATCAATGTAATTATCTGTGGTTTGTATTTCTAAACTTGGATTAAATAGAACTAAGATTTGCTCCATTATTTGTAATTTCTGATCTGTGTTTGTACTCCATATATCTACATTACAAGTGAGAGTATAGGGAGTTGGCATTAATCTTTCAACTGTAAAATTTTTACCTTGAAAATTTAAATATTCTTTTCCATCATTATCATAAGCACGTTCTCTTATGTTAACTTTGTTTATATAACTACTATCAGCAGTACGTGTTCTGTCCATTTCAAGTCCTGTAACATATACAGCTATACGAGGCGCACTTGGGATTTTATTTTCAGAATTATCACGTATAATGCTTGATACTTGCCGTGTTAGATCACCATACATCACAGGAATTTGTGTTAGTTTTCCGCTACCATCCTTGTAACTAAAATTGCTCATAAGACGAATCATTTGTGTGATATAGCGTCTTATTTGTCCATCATAAAAATGTTGCATTAGTTGTCTGCCTTAGGTCTAAGTGCTTTTGATAGTGATTGACGTTCTTTAACATTATCGCCGCCAATTTTACTTTCTCGCGGATTGTTAATAAATCCTGTTTTTTGTGTATTTCTTGCATCTGTATTTGTAAGTGTTACTCTTACATCATCTTGTACTTTCACCCATCTATTCCCATTATATTTAAATAATCTTTTTGGTAAAAAGTCTGTCCTTAAAAAATAATCGCCTTCTTGATTATTTGTTGGAAAACTTATACCCATACCATATGGAGCACCGTTCGGAGAGTCGCTTGTACCTAGTAAGTATCCTTGATATCCTGATCTGTCAGGATTATCTGTCTGCCTATCTACAGACGTTGCACCACTTGCTTCTATCTCTCCCGAATCAGCAGTCTTAAGTGCAACACTGCCATCGTCATTAGCTGCCAACGTGTAGTAATGAGATATATCATAACCACTTTTTGCCGCGTCTGCTTCTGCTTGATCAACCACTGCGTTGTTAATTTGCATTTCTTTTTCGTAAGTAGAAAGTAAATCTCTTAATGTATCAGTTCCTTGATTATCTGCATCTGCAGGTAAATCAAGTATTTCTTTAAATTCTTGTCCATCATATATTTGCTTTAATTTAAGTCTATATAGATGCGGATACCATGTCATAGAAAAGCCTTCTGCGGCTCTATTTACATCTTCAATTACATAAAATCTTTTAAGAGCTACAGTATAATCATTTAAAGCGTATTCGTCTTTAAGGTGCGGTAATTCAATTACGTCACCTGGCATTAATTTTCTACCTATAGTTTTTACGCTACTGTTTATATGAACAGTCATAAACAAAGTATCGTTTGTTAAAAATAATCCAAACTGACTTAAATCAAAATCTATATCTTGCACATTGTATATTGCTCGCATATTGTAAATATCAGGATCATATTTTCTATCTCTATTCTCTAAAAATAGCATGTCCTGTATATTAGTTTCTTTGACTGCATCATAGTGCGGTTGATCTGCTGTAGCATTTACTTCGCTAGTATTTTTTGGACCTAAAAACTTATGAACATTTATATCTGTGCCACCTACAGTGAACATTTCAAGGATCTGTTTATCGATGAATTCGTAATCTAATGTTTTTTCTGGTCTATATAATGATATTCTTGGCATACACATATTTATCGTTACGATAAATACTATTGGAGAAACATTTATGGCCAGTTTACAAACACAAAAACAAGAAGTATTTGACTACGTATTTGCACTATTAGGCGGCGGCATGGTAGATGTTGAATTAGATCCAGTGCATTATGAAACTGCATTAGGAAAAGCGTTATCAAGATTTAGACAACGTTCTGATAATTCTGTAGAAGAAAGCTATGTATTTCTTGAACTAATAGTAGATCAAAATGATTACATATTACCAAATGAAGTTGTAGAAGTAAGACAAGTATATAGAAGAAGTATAGGATCTAGAACTGGACAAGGCGATGGCGGATCATTATTCGAACCTTTCAACCTTGCATACACAAATGCGTATCTACTAAGCACACAAAATATGGGCGGATTAGCTACATATGATATGTTTTCACAACGTCAAGAACTAGTTGGTAGAATGTTTGGTAGTTTTATTGAATTCAAGTGGAATCCTACAACACATAAATTAACACTGCTACAACGTCCAAGAGGTGCCGATGAAACTATTCTTATGGAATGTTATAATTATCGTCCAGACTCACAACTACTAGAAGATTACTTAGCCAAACAGTGGATAAAGGACTACACTTTAGCAGTATGTAAATACATGCTAGGTGAAGCACGTAGCAAATTTGCAACCATCGCCGGACCACAAGGAGGCGGTCAGCTTAATGGTGATACACTAAAAGGCGAAGCCCAAGCTGAAATGGAAAAATTAGAATCAGAAGTAGCAACACAAGTACCTGGCGGAATGGGATATAGTTTTACTATAGGCTAAAAAATACTTGACAAATCCCAAAAAGTTTACTATAATAGTAGAACAAAGAGGATGTTGTATGATAGTAGGAATGTGCGGATTAATTGGTACCGGCAAAGACACAGTTGCAGATATTCTAGTACACAATTATAATTTTAAAAAAATTAGTTTTGCAGATAAACTCAAAGATGGTGTAGCTACAGTTTTTAGTTGGGATAGGCAAATGTTGGAAGGAACAACAGATGAAAGTAGATCCTGGAGAGAACAAAGAGACGAGTTTTGGAGCAGAGAAACTAATGAGCACATTACCCCTAGGCTGGTCCTTCAAATGTTTGGTACTGATTGTATGCGTAATGGGTTTTATAATGGTATTTGGGTCAGTATTATAAAACAACAGATTGTTCAAAATCCTGACCAACATTTTGTAATACCAGATGTAAGATTTCCAAACGAAGCACAAATGATTAAAGAAGTAAATGGAGAGGTATGGAGAATTTGTAGGGACAAAGATCCAGACTGGTTTACTTCATATGTAAAAGATAACATAGTCCCTGAAAATGTACATGAAAGTGAATGGCAATGGGCAAAGTTAGATTTTGATTGTATAATACAAAATAATAGTACAATTACAGATCTTAAAAATCAGGTATCAAATCACCTTGCTTCCAACGGACACCCAATTTCTGCATAATCCTTTGACAGTTTGCACAAATAGTTTTTAAATTATTAGGTGCGGTATTTTGTAAATTTCCATCTATGTGAAATACATTGAATTGTTCTTGATGCTTACTTGTATATCCACATTTTTCACATTTGTCTTTTTTCTCATAACCGTTTAATTTCCACTGAGGTATACCTTTACCTACTGTACCGTATTTGTTACAGGACTCACATTTTTTCCTATAATACGTTTTTCCGTGTTTTCTGTAATTAATCGCGGCTGGACGTTGCCCGCACAAACATAATGGTCTCATATTGTATTTACCGTACCTTTACCACCCCTTTTTCCGAGCATATAACAGCACTATTTAAAATCATTACGATAAATAAGTATAACAGACTTATACCTTTAGGAGAAGAAAAAATGGCATTAACATCACCAGGTGTTCAGGTATCCGTAATAGACGAAAGTTTTTACACCCCATCGGAGCCGGGCACAACCCCAATGATTTTTGTTGCTTCTGCAAGTAACAAAGCAAATGCAGGAGGCACAGGTACAGCACAAGGTACTTTAAAAGCTAACGCTGGAAAGCCTTTCTTGTTAACATCACAACGTGATTTAGCAGATACATTTGGAGATCCAGTATTCCAAATTGATTCTAATAACAATCCAATACACGGATCAGAATTAAATGAATACGGACTACAGGCTGCTTATTCATTACTAGGTGTAAGCAATAGAGCTTTTGTTGTTAGAGCAGATGTAGATTTAAATGAACTAAAAGCAAGTGCAACGGCACCTGCGGCAGATCCTAAAGATGGTACATATTGGTTTGATACAGATGATTCGTTGTACGGTATCCAACAATGGAATGGAGGAGCAATTACAACTACAGGCGGACAACAATTTACAAATAAGATTCCGACTGTAATTACAGATTCAACCCAAACTGAAGATGGTTCATTAGTAGCAAACGGTTTTGAAGGTAAAAGACCAAAAGACACAGTTGGTGCAATTGGTGACTATGCTATAGTAGCAACATCAACTCTTAATAGAATTTATTATAGAAATAAAGACGGTGTATGGGTACTAGTAGGTAGTGATGCTTGGACTAAAAGTTGGGCTACTGTAAAAGGTTCAAAGTCAAATCCAACTTTTGCAAGTCCACGTAATATTACAATTAATGGAACAACAGTTGCAATTGGTTCCTCTGACACTGTTACAAATGTTGTGTCTACAATAAATGGTTTGCTAATACAGGGTGTTACAGCAGCCGTAGTAGATACAAGATTAGAAATTTATAGTGATGGATCAGGAAGTGCAAGTCAAGATAGTACACTAGCTGGAGATATTTTAATCGGAGGTGATGCCGATGGTCTTACAGAATTAGGTATTACAGCTGGTACATATTTTCCTCCAGCATTGGCTATAGCACAACATACAAGTGTTCCTGAATGGAAAACAGCAGATACATACACACGCCCAACAGGAAGTGTTTGGATTAAGACAACAGAACCAAATGCTGGTGCTAAATTAAATGTAAAAGAATGGAGCGATTCCGCAAAAACATGGAATAAAATTGTAGCACCTATGTATGATTCAAATAGTGCGGCACTTTACAATTTAGATAGAACAGGTGGAGGTGCTAATTTAGCTATTGGATCAATATATGCAAAAACTAATGTTGCTGCAGATGCAAGTCCACTAGGAACATTCAAATTATACAGAAGAAAAAATGTTGGACCTACAACAGTAACTTCCGGTAAAATTACAGCTACTACATTCTCAGCAGGTGGTAAAAGATTTACAATTTCTTCAACAAAGAAAAATCAACTTACTTTTGAATCTGGAGTTGAAGTAACATTTACTGCAACTGGTGCAACAACAGATGCGGCACTAATGGCAGCGGCAATTACAAATGCAGGTATGTACGGTGTAAGTGCTGAAGTGAATGCACAAAATAAAGTAGCAATTAAACACTCAGAAGGTGGAGAAATTAAATTCATAGATACTGATGGTGCATTAACTGCGGCAGGATTTGCTCCATATGTTAGTGCAACAAGTGGTACACCTTGCTTATATTATCAAGATGGTACAGATGGAACAACAAGTCCATTACAATTACAAGCTACTAATTGGGAAATACTTACATATACTGCAAGTGCTTCAGCAGTAACAGCTTTAGCTACACAATCACAGCTTTGGTATAGTTCTGTTGTTGACGAAATAGATATTATGATTAATGATGGAAGTCAATGGGTAGGATATCTTTCAGCTACATCACCGTTTTATAATAGTGACTCTGCTGAACAGACAGACCCAGCAGGCCCTATTGTAAGTGCTACTAAGCCTGAAAAGCAGTCAGACGGCACTGCACTTAAAAACGGAGATATTTGGATTGACACTTCTGACTTAGAAAATTATCCTGGTATTTACAAGTATAATGCAAATTTAACTAACACGCCAGCAAGTAACAGATGGGAACTTGTTGATAAGTCAGATCAAACTACTGAATCTGGAATACTTTTTGCAGATGCACGTTTTAACACAAGTGGTGCTAATTCAGATAAACCAGGCGATATTGATGTATTACTTGAAAGCAATTTTGTAGATTTTGATTGTCCAGATCCTGCACTTTATCCAAAAGGTATGTTGTTATATAATCTACGTAGAAGTGGATTTAATGTAAGACGTTTTGAACGTAATTATATTAACACAGCAAATAACAATGTACGATTCGGATCAGGAGATGGCGAGTCAATGGAAAACTACTATGTGCATCGTTGGGTTACAGAGTCAGGTAACCAAGCAGACGGTTCAGGAAGTTTCGGTAGAAAAGCACAGCGTAAGGTTGTTGTACAAGCATTACAAGCAACAGTTAATAGTAATGATGATATTAGAGATGACGAATCAAGACTATTTAATGTAATGGCAACACCAGCTTATCCAGAACTAATTGGTGAAATGATTAGTTTAAACTTTGATAGAGGGTTGACAGCATTTATAATTGGTGATTCACCAATGAGGCTTACACCAGATGCAACTTCACTTAATGAATGGGCTACAAATGTTAATTTAGCTGTAGAAGATAATGACGATGGACTCACAAGTAGAGACGAATACTTAGGTGTATTTTATCCATCAGGATTTACAAGTGACAACGCAGGTAACAATGTAGTAGTTCCGCCTTCACACATGATGATGAGAACTATTGCACTAAGTGACCAAGTATCGTTTCCGTGGTTTGCTCCGGCAGGAACAAGACGTGGCGGTATAACAAATGCAAGTTCAACTGGATTTTTAAATGCTGAAGGTGAATTTGTAAGCACAGCACTTAATGAAGGACAAAGAGACACATTGTATTCAAATGCAGTTAATCCAATTACATTTATTACAGGTGCTGGACTTGTTAACTTTGGACAAAAGACTCGTGCAAGGGGTGCAAGTGCATTAGACAGAATTAATGTTGCACGTTTGGTTATTTTCCTACGTAGTCAACTTAATAAACTTGCTAAGCCTTACATTTTTGAGCCAAATGATAAAATCACACGTGATGAGATCAAACAGGCGGCTGAAAGTTTAATGTTAGAACTTGTAAGTCAAAGAGCATTATATGATTACCTAGTGGTATGTGATGAGTCAAATAACACACCAGCTAGGATAGATAGAAACGAACTATACTTAGATATTGCTATCGAACCAGTAAAAGCAGTAGAATTTATTTACATTCCTCTACGCTTAAAAAATACTGGAGAAATAGCAGGACTATAAACTGATAAATAGTTGTAACTTAGGAGCAATAGATGGCAATTTCAACACTATCAAAAATTACAGTACCTTTAGCAAGCGGTGATTCCGCAAGCAATCAAGGTCTGCTAATGCCAAAGCTTCAGTATCGCTTTAGAGTGAGCCTGGAAAACTTTGGTGTATCAACACCGACAACAGAGCTGACAAAGCAAGTTATAGATGTTACTCGACCAAACGTAAGTTTTGATCAAATGACCATAGATGTTTACAACTCAAGAGTATATCTTGCAGGTAAGCATACTTGGGAACCTATTTCATTAAATTTACGTGAAGATGTAAACAACAATGTACAAAAACTTGTAGGTGAACAACTACAGAAGCAATTCGACTTTTTCGAACAGTCAAGTGCAGCTTCTGGATTAGATTACAAATTTGTAACACGTATAGAAATATTAGATGGTGGTAATGGTATTCATACACCAAACATATTAGAAACTTTCGAAATATATGGTTGTTACCTAGAAAGTGCAAATTATAATGCACTTAATTATGCTACAAACGAACCAGTAACTGTAGCATTAAGTATTAGATACGATAATGCAATCCAAACACCAGCTGATACCGGTATTGGTACAGCAGTGGGTAGAACAGTTAATACTGCCGTAACAGGCGGTGGTGCCTAAGACTTTTATCAGTTAGTCCTGCATTAAAAGGAGTCGTTATCGGCTCCTTTTTTATTTTATACGCACATAATTATAAAGGATAAATATTTGTATGGCAGATAAGTTTTCAGGATTCGCAGATAATTTAATTAACGGTGCCCTAAATCCAAAGGGTAATCTAGCTGATTGGCAACACGCAAGTAGACTATTTGTGTCTGATGCTATGCGGTTGGCACCTAAATCAAAATTTCTATATCATGTAAATTTTAACATCAATTCAACAGCAGGTAGTATATTACCCGACTTTACACGCAAGCATGTTAATGAAGTAGGAATGCTTGTAAAACGTGCTGATTTACCAAAATTTAGTGCGGCTATTGTAACAAAAAACAAGTATAACAGAAAAAAGAATATACAAACTAATATACAATACGAGCCTATTACAATTGGTTTTCATGACGATAACTTAGGTATAACAAGTGTTCTTTTAGAAGCATACTATAGATATTATTTTGCCGACGGCAATCAGGGTTGGGACAGAGGAAGGGCAGCCTATAAACGTGGCAATTCAGATGCAACATATAGAGGTAGTCAAGACAACGGATGGAAATTCGGTTTAGACAACAACAATCCGGGATTTCCTTTTTTTGATGATATAACAATTACACAGTTTGCACGTAAAAAATTTACAAGTTTTACAATAGTTAATCCAATTATTACAAATTGGCAACATGACACTGTAGATAATAGCGACGGTGCAGGCATGATGGAAAATACTATTACCCTTGCATACGAAGCAGTATTTTATAATAGAGATAATGTTGCATACGATAATCCAAAAGGTTTCGGTGATACTGCCCATTATGATAGAACTCCAAGTCCTATATCACCTTTAGGTGGTAGTGCTGGTGGATTAGGTACAGCAATAGGTACAGCAATAAGTCTAGCACAGTATATAGCAGGTGGACAAAACTTTAATAATCCATTAGAAGCAATATTAGCTGGTGCAAATTTACTAGGAAATATAAGGAGTCTATCAAAAGAAGGATTACGCCAAGAAGGATTTAGTATATTAAAAAATGCAATAGGCCAAGCGGCAGGAATAGATGTAAGTGGAGTATCTGGATCTTTCTTTCCTAAGAGTGGAGGCAACGGATCATTTACAACGGCGGCTGCGGCAATAGGATTAGGACTTGCCGCAACAAATGCAATCTCACAATCTCGCACAGCAAATACAAAAGCCTTCCAAAACTCTGGCGGAGATCTAAAGAATGCACTGTCAACGGGACAACAAGATTTATTTGGAGGCAATGACGCAATATGACATACGGACCATCTACAAGTGTACAAACAATATCTTCAACTGGAAGATCATCAACTGCTTCAGATGGGCCAACATCTGATCAAAGAGTAAACAAAGTTTTCGATCAATATTTTACCAATAGCCAAAATTTTCCAAGTAACGAAGTAGATGCTGTTGTAGGATTTTTTGAAAATAGAGGATTTGAAAAACTTGCCGCTGTAAGTACAGCAACTACGCTGTTATCACAAGCAAGATTGGATGGCGTTAAAGTGTTTGAACTGTTAGACACCCTTAAAGGTTTAGAATCAGTACAATTATCGGCCGTTGTTGCCCAAGTAATAAATTACAATAGATCCTCTACAAGCACTATAGGTTTTAGAAGAGATAATCAAAACAATCTTACTGAAAAACGAAATATTTTAGTATAATGGCACGTTTTGCACAAGGCAAATTTAGATTAAAGTTCCCAGAAAAGTATGCAGGCAACAGAATGCCAACTTATAGATCTAGTTGGGAATACACTTTTATGAAATTCTGTGACGAACACTCTAGTGTTACACAGTGGGCAAGTGAGGCTGTAAAAATACCATATAAAAATCCTCTCACAGGCAAACAAACAATTTATGTGCCTGATTTTTTTATTGTCTATGCCGATAAAGGAGGCAAACAAAAGGTTGAATTAATCGAAGTTAAACCAAAAAATCAATCAGTGAAAGAAAACCTAGGCAGAAGCAGAGCCAATCAAGCACACTACGTCATGAACATGGCAAAATGGTCTGCGGCAAAATCGTGGTGTAAACAAAAGGGCATTTTCTTTAGAGTTATTACAGAAGAAGACATCTTTCATCAAGGTCGACGCTAAATAGTTTTAACAACGAGGTTCAAACAATGACCAAAAAATTAGAAGATTTGTTGAATATGCCTGACAGCAAAGAAATAATTAATGATGATAAGAAAAAAGAAAAAATGAAAACAGCAGTAGTAGAGCAAGAAGATACTATGAGATCTATGGCCGAGTTTGATAAAATTACTGCCGCACTTCCTCAAGTAAAAGGATTAGGCGAAAAGGCTGACGGAGAACTTGAAGACATTGCTGATCGTGCTTTACAAAGCTATGAAGATCTTATGGATTTAGGTATGAATGTAGAAAGTAGATATTCAGGAAGAGTATTTGAAGTAGCAGGATCTATGCTTAAAACAAGTCTTGATGCAAAAGTTGCAAAAATGGATAAAAAACTAAAGATGATTGAATTGCAACTTAAAAAGGAAAAACAGGATAAAGACAATGTAGATACAGGAGATATTGTAAATGGCGAAGGATATGTCATTACAGACCGAAACAGTTTATTAGAGAAACTAAAGAATATGGATAAATAGAGTATAACGGGAATATTGCTATGAGAACATTTAAAGAATTATTAAACGAATCACAAAAAACTTATGAGTTTACAATTAAGATGGCTGGCGAACTAGCAGATGATAATATAGATAAGCTAGAAAGTTGCTTACAAAAATATCAACTTGTAAAAATAAGTCCAGGAAAAACAACTCCAATATCAGAACGTCCATTAGATTTCCCCCAGTTACAAAATATGGAGGTTACAATATACGAAGCTGAAGTAGCTTATCCTGTAACGCCTAATGTTCTAGCTACATATATTGCAAGCTGTTGTGATTGTGATGAAAAATATGTTAGAGTAAATGCACCAGGACATGATATTGATGTATTACAAGAACCTGCAGATGACAAACCTTACGAAGCAATTTTAAATACAGAAGACATGGGCGGCGAAGATGGACAACAACTTGCCGGCGGAAATAGAGTAATGGATTTACTTAAAGAATTAGAAGATGCACGTAAAGATGCAGAGATAGATCCAACAGCTGGCGTCAAACCAGGTGAATCCAAAGACATTAAAGACGAAACAGCTAATGCTAAATCACCTATAGGAAGTTAAAATGAATTATATGCGATCATACCTAGATATTATAAATGAAGCTCCTGCTAGAGGACTTTCAAGTGATGGAGGATTGGTAAATTTTAATGTAGATAAAAGTTTGCCTATTACAAAAATAAAAGATGATGCAGGGAAAGTATTTGACTTGCATGCTCCAGAAGAAGATGCACAAAAGTTTATTGATGGAAATAACGCATATACAAAATTTGATTCTAGTCAAGCACAAGACGTATCAGGCGGAAACGAAAAACTTGATGCTATTGTAAAAAAATATGCCAAACCAGGTATGAGTGTACAAGACATTGCTGCCGCAGAAAAAGAAGCAGGTAATGAAAGCGATTCAAGATATGTACTCGGATACATAGCAAAATCATTAGGACTAGAAGGATTATACAGAGCAGATGGTAGCTCCTATATATTCCTTGATGGCGATGAGGTTAA
>TARA_B100001057_G_scaffold152909_2_pt1 | contig 22823 bp, 16 predicted proteins | sample TARA_B100001057 | Tara Oceans TARA_B100001057 (sample SAMEA2621839) | marine metagenome | biome: marine biome (ENVO:00000447); feature: surface water layer (ENVO:00002042); material: "saline water (ENVO:00002010), including plankton (ENVO:xxxxxxxx)" | depth 5 m
TAGGTTCACCCAGTCCCGAGAAAAACTCATCTGTTAATTTTTCTATAATTTTCCATTGCTCTGGATTGGTATCTTGGGCTTCATCAATTAACAAATGGTCTATGCCACCATCTAATTTAAATAACACCCACGGTGCGATCCCAGGTTGCTCCAACAATTCATATGTTTGAAAAATTAAATCATCATAATCAATCGACGAGTTCATACGTTTGGTTTCGTCATACGAGGTTAACACAGAATAAGACAGTTTGATTAGAGCTTCAGTTCTTTTTGCAAGGTCCAGCGATTTAAGCTTTTGTTGAAGGCCCTTTAGACGTTGCGCTTCTGAATTCAAAATTTTAAGAATAGAGCTATTGGTCCTTATAACTGATTGCGTCGCAAGTCTCTCAAGCACCTTTCCTCTTTTGGTTAGGAAGGCTGAAACATATTCATTATAATTTTCAGTTGTGGGCTCTTTTTGTTCCAACCACTTCTTTATTTTTAGAGATTTTTTGTTATCGGTAGAACTTCCTAAAGTCAAAGCTTGAGCTACCATGTGTAGCTGGGCTTTCAACTCTATAGAATCAGGAATTGCCTGTCCTATTAGGAAGTTTCGGGTATCGTGTTCCTGTAATCCTAATTCTTTCCTCATTATTTGGCATAAAGGGGCAATACCACCTACTGACAGAACAGTACTTTGAAGTTTTGAACGTTCTGACAACAGGTCATCAATCAGTTCAGAAACTGTCGCTTCTGAAGCTCGCTCCGAAATCTCCGTTAACGAATTTACAATACCCGGAAAGTGATCATTTTTTGATAATGATATAACAGTATCACGAGCGCTGCGCATGCGATCCTTTGCAGTTCTTTCATCTAAAACATCAAATTGAGGTGGTAAACCCGCCTCCAAGGGAAACCGACGCAAAATAGATTGGCAAAACCCATGAATAGTCTGAACCTGTAATCCGCCAGGCGAATCTAGGACTGCGGCGAATAATCTGCGAGCCCATGCCAAATCTTGCGTTTCCACACTCCTACCCGACAAGTAATTCAGGTCAACCTTTAGCTCATCATCAGTTGCTAAAGACCAACTAGCAAGGCGTTCAGCTATTCTTGTCGACATTTCCGCGGCTGCCGCCTTGGTAAAGGTGAGACACAGAATTCGATTGGGTAATGCCCCAGACAGCAACAACCTCAAAACTCTATCCGTTAGTACTTTCGTCTTCCCTGATCCAGCAGATGCGCTTACCCAGACCGAGACATTAGGGTCTGACGCATCCTGTTGTAACTTTAATATTGTCTTTTCATCAGTTACCATTTCTGAATTTAATGCCATGGCTATAAGGACCACTCCTTAACCCTGGAGAGATGCTCGTAGTCGTCATAAGCCATTTTATTATTGGGATCGGGATACGCCAAATACGGCGTGTCATCATTATCAAAAGCTTCAATCAGTTTTCGTAAACCTTCCTCCGCCATACTTATAAGAGCATCTGTATTTTCCTCAACAATGACTTCTCGCCCGGGTGGGTCTCCTCCAGTTAATTGAATATATTTTAGCTGGGTACGAATTTGCGCAGAGGTTTCTGAAAAACCCCCTTCCCTCAGTATCAGGCCTTCGAGTGGTAATTGAGGGGAAAGCCCTGATATTAATTCTCTTCTTGGTGGTATGTTGCCTGTTTTATAGTCTATAATAATGTAGGGGTGCTCAATCCCTTGATCGATCCGATCCGCGATAGCCTTTAGTTTCACCTCACCAGAGGGAACTGTCAGCATTATATGCCCCCGGACCTCGGCTTTTTTATTTATTATTTTGATGCTGTTTTTTGATTCTTGCTCAACAAACCAGTTAGCAATTTTTAAAAATCTTGGCCACCAAAAGGCCCATACGGCCGGATGATCCAGTGTTTCTCCAAATGCGGAGCGCCCATGTTGTATCAATTTATTTTTTGCTTCATTTAAATCACTCGGGATTCCATCTTTAACGAAAGTTTCCAAAGCCTTATGTATAAAACTTCCACGATCAACAGCTATAGGCTCTGCATCCAATACCCCCAGCGGTACCAACTTCAATATCTGCCGAGCATATATATGGTAAGGATTACGGAGCCAGGCTCCTATCTGTGTAACAGAAAATGATCTTGGACGTTGAGCTAAAACCGGTCTAGGAGTTGGTGGAGATAATCGACGGGTGCAGTTCGGTGTATCTAGAGAATTCTGCCAGCTAATCCAATTCCCATAGGCCCCGTCCAAAATCCCCCCATAATCAAGTGATTTTATCAATGATGACATCCTTAGCAACCAACGGGATGCAACCGTTGGTGTTCCATTTATCCGCTTTGATCGTGTCAAAAAGACCTCTTTAGCTCCACATAATTGAACGAAGTCATGGGCGGATTGACCTATACGAATTTCTGGCAATGGTAATCCAATATCAGAACGCATAGGACGGCTCATCCAGGGATCGGCTTGCGGTTCTGGGGGCCAACTTCCTTCGTTTAATCCAGCTAAGATTACTCTGTCGAAATGCATCAGACGGCCTTCTAGTGGACCTAGTATTGATAAACTTGGGTGGACGCCAAATGGTGCGCGATAGGTAGCACTCGACAACAACGACTCCAGGAATGGAAGATACTCTTGTCCGGAAATTTCAGGGACATCATGACACATCTCAAAAATATTTGAGAATATACTCGCGATCTGTTCTCTGTAATCTGCAGAATATGCATTCCAAGGAGAATTTTCTGAATCATCCGATACAAGCTTTGCAAATAGCTGATTATGTTTTTCAAATATATCTTGTACTTTTACTGAAGGGGATCTTATTAACTTTTCGAATTCCCTGATTGGCGCAGACAGGTCAATTATCCAATCGTGCACCTCCTTTTTTTCTTTTGCAGTGACAACCGAAGCACCGATGTTTTTTCGGTCTTCACCCATGGAAATCTTAAGAGCTTGAATTAAACCATCAATACCAATGCCTGGTCGAGGGCCACGTAAAATTAATTGCTCGAGCAGTCTCGTATTTCTCTTGAAGGCACCCGCAGACATTCCCCCTCTGGCAAGGGGATGCTTCATAGCAGCCAAAAAAGAGACTGGCGCCAAGCCATCTTCGACCATTTTTCCGATTAAACGCCAGAAAACCAAAACCGGCGTCTCTGTTATCGGAATTCCTGCCGAGTCATCAATATTAATATCCCAACGCTTTAACTCCGATTTCACTCTGCGAGCCAACGACCTATCCGCTGTTATGAGGCTGGCAGTTTTGCCGCTGGTTTCTAATGTCTCTCTAAGGATTAGCGCTATAGTGCTCGCTTCTGATTGGAAATCCTGACATTCCAGGACAGCTATTCCATCCAAATCGCTTTTAGTAATAAAATTTTTCTCTAAATCATGCCACTTTTCTGTCGTAATTGCTGGTCTCATTACTTCCGACAAAAACCTCATTCGCCCCTTTTCTTTTCGAACACAAGTTTGACCCTGCACTAAGGGTGACCAATCTGGAACATCATGTGGCACTATCGAAAGTTTAAACAATAGTTTGCTTAAAACATGTTGCGGGTGAGTAACATCGTTAATAATTGCATCCCAGGAGTTATCTTCCAGTCTCCTATCCAATCCAGGCAAAACAACAGCTCCCTTGGGCAGTGCTGCCACAGTTTCCATCAATTTAGCTGTAGCTGGTATACTCCCTGTGGAACCCGCAATGATAATATGCCTTTCTGGTTGTTTTTGTTTTAAATAGATTTGCATCCTACTGAGTTTTTCATTCCGGTAAGAAGCAGGGTCATTGGCTCCTTCTTCATTTAAAATCTTTGGCCAAGCCTCTGTAATAATCTTCAAAAAAATCAGCGTTTTCTGCCAATGCTCCGCATACATATCGGGAACTAGCTGCTCCAAGTTTTTAAATGGAATATTCTCTGTTTGCATTCGATCAAGTAACTTAGATAAATCCTCAGCCAGGCGACTGGCTTGGTAAAGACTTGCACCCCTAGAACTGCTAATCTTTTCGTCCGAAATATTAGCCTTTAAGTATGTTCTTATAAGTTGAGTTAAAAGAATTTGACGCCTTAAACTGGGGATAGCAGGAACGATAATATCACTATCTATTTTGCGATCGCCTATTTGGGCTAAATCCATCTGATCAATTTCATCGGTATCAGCATCGCCAATGGCAAGGATTTGAGGAAGAATCACCGCTGTCTGCCCCATGACCCGCACTAAAGCATCTTCAAGAACTCGCGCAGCCCGGCGATGCGGGACAAAAATCATAGATTGTCTTAATGTAATCGGGTCCTTGTTAACTCTAATCCATAGCCCCGTGGCGAATGTATCTGCGAAAGGTAAATCTGTGTCTATCGAGAAAATATTATATTTAGACATTCTTTTTCTCAAAAAAATGGGACCGGTGGGGAATGACCATTTGTGAAACGATTACGAGCCAACTCTAAATCAGTTGGGGTACTGATGTGATACCAAAGGCCATCATGGACTACCCCATATAATCGATTTGATTTAATAGCGTGGTCGTAGGCCCAATTTAAAGAAAAAGCGCCATCCGGAGCATCGGTAAAAATAGCGGGATTTATTATAGAGATCCCCATATACGAAAAAGGGGCAACATTCTTTTCCAACCGGCGCGATAATCTTCCCAACTGGTCCATAGTAAAATCACCTAAACCATGAAAATTGTTAACCCCAGACATCGGAGCCAGCATTAGCAAAACATCCATAATCTCAGGATCCCAAGACTCTGCTAATCTCAAAAGAGGGCTCTTCATGCCGTCAACCCATACGCTGTCGCCATTTATTACATAAAAAGCTTCTTTGCCAAGCAACGGTAATGCCTTCTTTACGCCACCGCCTGTTTCCAATGGATCCTTTTCACTAGACAGCAATAAACGGCTATCGTTTAGAGCCATTATGTGTTCTTCAATATTTGACGCCAAATGACATGTGTTTACGACAATTTTTTTTATACCCGTTTTGAATAAGTGCTCTATTGCCCTATCAAGAATTGTCGAACCCGAAATTATGAGCATTGGCTTAGGTATGCGTTCAGTGAGAGGCAACATTCTCTCGCCACGTCCTGCGGCTAGAATCATAGCGCTGTCCGGTATAACACAGGGTCTAGCTGGAAGTGTATCTAGGAACATTTTGAACCAACTGTATTCAGATCAATTTCTGCATTTACAGCGTCCTCGGGGACATTATTTAGTAACCATTCCTGTAGTGGTCTCATATTAGGCTGAGCAAGATTTGCTAGCGTATGGTTCCATAATCTTGGAATATGGGCTAAATATTGGTTATTACCGTATTTTAAAGATTGTCGGGTGAATATCCCAAACACCTTTAGTGCACGTTGAGTTCCCAGGGCATAATACGCGTTCATAAAATTTTCTTGATTGATATTGCTTCCCATTCCATCGAAATACCTATCGAGTATTTTATCCTTAAGAGCAGGCGTTATATCCCTTCGAGAGTCTTGAAGTAAGGACACCACATCATAGCTGGCCGGGCCTTGAACTGCATCTTGAAAATCTAGTAACCCACACGATCTTAAATTATCCCGGTCTGACAAATGCATGAGGTTGTCCACATGATAATCCCTCAAGACCAGTATACTTTGCGATCCATTAACAAATTGTTTGAGGCATATTTTCCATAACGATAAAAATTCTTTTCTCATGGAATCTGACACTTGGATTTCTAATCTTGGGACTAAATACCAGTCCAAAAACAATAGTACTTCCTCGATAAATTTTCGGCTATCGTATTTCGGTAGAAACGTAATTTCTTCTTTATAATTTCTGCGCCCCAAGTCAATTAGTAAGTCAATTGCCAAATGGTACAAACACAGCTCATCTTTGTCTTCGGATAGTGCTTTTGTGTATGTTTCATTGCCGAAATCTTCCAGAATTAAAAATCCGTTCATAGAATCGACCTTGATCACTCTAGGGGCACTGAAACCATAGCCATTCAATAATTTGGAGATTTCTATAAACGGTCTCGTATCTTCTTTTTCTGGAGGTGCATCCATCACAACAAAACTGACTGCGTTTGCCTTGACTCTAAAATAACGCCGAAAAGAACAATCATCCGCAAGGGGGGTGACTTGAAAGTCCCCTAATGCATTTTCCTTCAAAAATTTTTGGAGAAGTAAGAATCTTTGCTCACTTTCTCGGATTTCCATTTTCAAGTCTAAACACCCTCACTGTTTTTTATGTTAAGATGTTGCCATTTCTCTGTTCCACGAAGTGTTATAATACGCTCTTCAAGATATGCTGAAAACTCGAAATGAATTTCTAATCTTTTTTTGGGTAAAAGTTTAATTGCATTTTCTGGCCACTCGATAAGAACAATACCTTCAGAAAACGCATCTTCTATCCCCAGTTCTATCACCTCATCTTCAGCAGAGGTCCGGTAAAGATCATAATGCCAAATTTCATCCGTATTGGACTGTCTTATTATTTGATAGTTTTGAACCAATGTATATGTCGGGCTTGGCACCTCTTGTTTAGAATTTGTCAGGCTTCTTATAAAGGCACGGCAAAAACCGGTTTTACCGGCGCCAAGATCACCAAACAAACAAATAACATCGCCAACACCTGACAAAGAAGCTACAGTCTCAGCAAAGAATTTTGTTTCGGCTTCGCTTTTAATTTTAAATTTATCAATAAAAGAGACGTCCATATAACCTGTCTTTATCACCGTGTGACTTATAAATCATTTGTAAAACAACTACAGTCGGTTTTTATTGGGGAGAATTGATGTTCTTGGTAATTTTTACAAGTACCTTAATGTATCTACCGGAAACGATGATACTTTTAGGATTTTTTCGGGTGTCTGCTCGATAAGGTCTGTCTGCGAATCGCTGATACGTAATACCATTTTTTATCGTGATCATGGCATGATTAAATATTGGCGTGGAGACCGAACCCTAGGCAATGTTTATTCCAAGCAACTAATTTTTATAAAATTTTCTCAAAAATTTATCGCTAAATTTCCCAGAAACTTTATCGGATTTTATCAATTCCTTTGACCTTTTTTTGGGATCGCCATAGCCGCCCGCTCCCGGTGTATTTACTACCAGTGACTGGTTCGGCTTTAATGGCATATCCGGTGGTTTATGAGATAATTGTATAGGCAGACACTGATCCTCTTCCAACCAAAAACTTCCACTTTGACCTGAACATCCGTCGAAAATTCCCCAGGGGCTATTTCTAAACCTCTCTCCCACGCCGTTAAATATGCATGTGTGTCCTATTGGTCGAACGGCGCGTTGCAGCCCCAATCCCCCACGATATTTTCCAGCACCGCCTGAATCTGGGATAAAACCATACCGATCAACGCGCAGTGGATACTCCATCTCTATCGCCTCTATCGGCAAATTAGAGGTATTGGTGATATGGACTTGCACGCCATCTTTTCCGTCGCGATCATTTCGACCCCCAAATCCACCGCCAAGGGTTTCTAAGTAAACATAAGGTTCTCCAGTTTCGGGATCGTTACCCGCAAAAACTGCCATTGTATTCGCTCCATTGGCAGCGCCAACGGCTGACTCAGGTAATGCTGATGATAAAGCGCCGATAACAACATCAATTATTCTTTGAGACGTATGGGCTCGAGCTGCAACTGAAGCTGGAGCGATACAACTCACCATTGTTCCCATAGGAGCGACCACCTCAACTGCATCCAATACTCCCTGATTATTGGGAATCTCTGGGTCCAGCATGGCCTTTAAGACATAGCACACGGCCGCTTTGGTCCCATGTAATGGTATGTTGATGTTTCCAGGCGTCTGCGGGGAAGTACCCGCAAAATCAAATAATGCTGATTTTCCTTTTATCGTAGCAGTTAAATTTATCGGAACGTTTACAGCCTCTCTTCCATCATCATCCATTACATCTTCGAACCGATATACTCCATCGGGTATGAGAGTGATGGCTGAGAGCATCCGTTCGTACGTTCTGTCTATAATCTCATTAAAAACATTTCTTATCACATCACCCGAATATTTATTTATCATTTCAAATAGACGTCTTGCAGCTAAATGCAGTGCTGAAAATTGAGCATTATAATCTCCTCTACGTTCCTCTCTAACGCGAACATTGAGCAATAATATATCAAAAATATCCTGATCTAATTTTCCTTTCCTAAATAACTTTACAACTGGTATGCGCAAACCCTCTTGATAGATATCTTTCATTCCCCCTGCCATCGAGCCTGGAGACATACCCCCAATATCCGCATGATGAGCGATATTACAAACAAAACCGAGTAATTGCCCATCTGCGAAAACAGGCATGGCTAAACTAACATCCGGAAGATGTGTCCCTCCACCTTCGTGAGGGTCATTAGCCGCAAAAATATCCCCCTCCGTTATCTCATCTAAAGGGAATTTTTTGAATATTGCTTGCATCTGGCCCAGAACGGAAGCGATATGCACAGGAATACTATTGGCCGCCTGCGCAACAAGTCGTCCCATCCTATCAACTATCGCACAGGAGTGATCGTGTCGTTCTTTTATATTCGTTGAGTATGCACTTTTCATCAAAGCTATGAAAGCTTCATCTACTACCGACTGGAGTCCATTCGATAATATTTCAATGGTCACCGGATCAAGCTTTATTGCCTCTTTTTTCATTACTTTACCTTTATTATTAAGTTACCCGAACTGTCGACTTTGACTGTATCGCCCGGAAATATAACCGTTACCGCGTCCAATTGCTCAATAATCGCAGGCCCAACTAATGCATGACCAAATCTCAAATCCCCACGAGAATATATGGGCGTTTTCGAAGGTTTATTGGGGTCAAACCAAACAGATCTCTCAGAAATAGGACGCGGTGAATTATAAATGTGTTCTTCGCTGACTGGATTTACTTCTGTAGAGGATCTTCCCAACGCCATTAACCGAATATTTACAATTTCAATTGGATCTTTTTCCGTGAAATGACCGTACGTCTTTTCGTGTTGTTCATAAAACCTTCCAGTTAACACCTCTAAGGAAGATGAGTAATCTAAAATTGGCGGGCCCGAAAGCTCAATCCAAGGAATTGTTAACTCGAAGTTCTGTCTAACATACCGCATATCAAAGCTTATCCGAGTAATACGATCCTCCCCCATTATCCCTTCTTCTTGGAACCATTGTTCAGCGAAGCTTACCAATCCTTTCAAATCTTTTTGTATATTTTGAATGGTGTTGCGATTGTATGGAACTCGCCTTGTTACGACAAAATCTTCCTTAAGATCAGATACAACTAATCCTTGAGCGCACAAAATACCTGGGGATGGCGGAACAATAATTTCACTCATATCTAACTCTTTAGCAACATCCGCTGCATGAAGAGCACCAGCACCTCCAAATGCCATTAAACTAAAATCACGCGGATCATGACCTCTTTCGATAGAAACGGCTCGTATAGCTCTAACCATATTAGAGACGACAATCCCTATTATCCCATGCGCAGTTCTTTCTATTGAGAACTCAAGTCTTTCTGCTATCGGTAAAATAGCGGTTTCGGCTTTCGCTATATCAAGGCTCATTGCACCACCAATTAGCTTATCAGGCAGACGTCCAAGAATTAAATTGGCATCAGAAACTGTAGCCTGTTTTCCGCCACGACTGTAGCACGCTGGCCCTGGCTCGGCGCCAGCGCTCAACGGTCCTACTTTCATGAGATTATCTTTATCAAACCAGGCGACTGACCCACCGCCTGCACCAACAGTGTGAATATCAATCATCGGCAGCCGTACTGGAAAATCTGCCACCACTCTATCATATCCAATTCCTGACTCGTAATTTTGTATCAACGCGACATCAGCACTCGTGCCACCCATATCAAGTGTAATTATGTTTGCTCTTTCTCCCAATTTTGCCTGATAAATAGCTCCCACGGTTCCAGCCGCCGGTCCCGATAATGCTGTACGTATTGGCATTGCCTCAGCGCGCTCTACTGACATCAACCCGCCACTAGATTGATTAATCCCAAGTCTTGCATTTGGCGCTTTTTCCTTAAATTTTTTGCCCAATTTTCGCATGTATTCGCCAATAACCGGTTGCAAATAAGCATTTAATAAAGTGGTCGAAAATCGCTCATATTCCCTAAACTCTGGCTGCACCTCAGCAGATAGAGAAATCTGCAAATTCGGAATACTCATGCTTAATTCTTCCCTAATCTTTTTTTCATGTTCTGGCATAAGAAAAGAAAACAGAAGGCAAACCGCACAAGCTTCAGCGTTTGAAGCCTTAACCCTTTGTATGATATCTGAGATTGCGTTAGTCGAAAGCGGTTTAATTACCTCGCCTTTCGAACCGACTCGTTCAGCGATCTCAAAACGCATGTGCCTTTCTGATAGAGGTAGCGGATTATCCGCTTTGAGATCATACATCTTCGGTCTAATTTGACGACCAATTTCCAGTAAGTCCTTAAATCCCTCTGTTGTAATAACGGCGACCCTAGCACCGCGTCTTTGAATCAAGGCATTAGTGGCAACGGTAGTGCCATGCGCCAAACGAACTATCTCCCCAACATCAATTCCACTTTTTTCAAGTAAAGCGTCGAGTCCGGTTATGATAGCCAACGAGGGATCATTCGGAGTAGACGGAGTTTTGTGCAAAAAAACGCGTCCATCACTAATATTCATGGCATGAAAATCTGTGAATGTCCCTCCAACATCAACGCCAATAAACCACATTACTTAAATATCCTCTATTCCTTGAGAAACAATCGACAGTCCTATACTAACTTTAGAGTAAAACCGAATGCGTTAATCTTGCACGCCGGCTCCAAATAAGTGGCGAGTTATTAAGGTAAAGTCGCCGTTTTATCTAAATCGGGATGCATTTTTGTCCAATTTGTAGCCGCCTCATAAGAAGCAGCTATTCTATACGCCATGGTCTCATCAAATTGATTGGTTATTATTTGCATAGACATCGGCAAACCACCCCCATCGAACCCTATAGGTACAGCAAGAGCTGGGTTCCCCGTCACATTAAACGGTGTTCGAGCTTGTCGGGAATAATATTTATCACATGCAGCTTGATCTTCTATTGGAAATGCTACTTCCATATTATTCACGGTTACTATTGCATCAAATTCTTTAAAAAATTCATTGAATTCTGCTGCATAACGCGCCCTTGTTCTAACTGCTTGGACATAGTCGACTGCATTGAACGCAGTTCCTGGTAATAATCTGGTTAATAATGACTCGCCATACTCATCTGTCCTTTCAACCAACCATTTCTCGTGAATGGCACAAGCTTCCGACAATAAAATAATACGATTACACGTAGCAAAATCGATAAGGGGACGCGTTTTTATTTCTTCTAGCACAGCGCCATTGTCAGCTAAAACAGCAAAAGCATTCTCGAGGCCAGACGACATCTCGTTGCTTGCAATCATATCTTCTTGGTAAAAGTGTTTTATAACGCCAATCTTTAATCCCTTTACTCCTGAGCCAGAGTATTTTGAAAAATTAGGCGTTACAACATTTGAGCTCCCTGGATCTTGCTCATCGAATCCGGAGATTATAGATAATGCCAGAGCATTGTCCCTTACCGTGCGAGTTAGCGGGCCCACATGATCTAACGAGAATGAGAGCGGTATTACGCCTCTGCGACTAACACGACCATAAGTCGCTTTCATTCCAAGAAGTCCATTCATTGATGCTGGATTTCGCACGGATCCTCCGGTATCAGTGCCCAGTGCTATCGGGACAAACCCAGCGGCGACCGCAGCACCGGAACCACTCGAAGAACCTCCAGGAAAATAGTCCCGTCCCCAGGCGTTTCTGGCTGGTGGCCATGGAAGGTCAAATGACGGTCCCCCAAGAGCAAATTCATGGGTAGATAATTTACCCAGTAATATCCCACCTGCTCGCTTGAGACGCATAGTTACCTCGGCATCGTTTTTGGCAATATTGTCCGCAAATAATCTTGAATGCGCGGTAGTAGGCCAATCCGCAGCATCAATAATGTCCTTTAAGGCAAACGGAACGCCATGAATTGCACCTATTTTCTCTCTTTTCTGCACGGCCTCGTCTGCCTTCTTGGCATCCTCCAGCGCCTCGTCTGGACGTAATGTTAAAAAAGCATTAAGGCCGGTATCATACTTCTCTATTCTGTCCAATAACGCTTTGGTTAACTCTAGCGAGGTTAGTTGCTTGGTTGCTATTAATTCGGCTGCTTCATGGGCCTCTAACCAATGTAGTTCTGTCATTTTTTTGCACTCCAGTTGCCTGGATGATAAACGTGTGCTGGCTCGTAAAAAAATTCATTATTTCGGTCCAACCTTGCAGCAGCCGAGCTTGCCATTTTAATAGCAACTTCTGCCCTATCCGAACCTACAGCCTCAATGACTTCTTTTGGCATATACCGTTTGGCGAAATTTTTAATATCCATAAAGCTCCTCCCGACTTATTCTAATTCAACATTGCATGATGGTTCATGCAGGTCTAGATGTCAGTTAGAAATTTTTAGGAGTGATACGATGGGGAGCACACGTATGATGGCTACAGGTCATAAACACATGATATCGGCCGGCCATCCTCTCGCTACCCAGGCAGGATTGGAAATATTGGAAGCCGGCGGTAATGCTGTTGATGCGGGCGTAGCGGCGGCAATGGTCTTGGGCGTGGTGCAGAGTGATTTAGTAAATTTTGCAGGTGTTGCCCCAATAATGGTAAGGGAACCAGATAACGGAAAAGTTACAACAATCAGCGGTCTCGGTCGCTGGCCTAAAAAGGCCGATATTGACTTTTTAATTCAAAATCATGGAGGGCATATTCCTGAGGGAATACTGCGGATGATTGTTCCTGGAGCACCCGATGCCTTTATAACAGCTCTTGAAAAATTTGGTACCATATCGTTCGGTGAAGCTGCCCGAGGAGCGATACAAGCTGCTGGGGGCGGTTTCATAATGCATGACCTCATGGCTCAATCGATCCGCGAGAATGAGGAAAAATACAGACTCCATCCATCCACTAGGGAAATCTATCTACCAAATAATAGTGTTCCAAAGCCTGGTGATCTTTTCGTACAGTCAGATCTAGCTAAAACTTTCAAATTTTTGTCCGATGAAGAGTTTAATAAAAAAGGTACTCGTATTGAAAAATTAAACGCGGTTCGTAAAGCATTCTACGAGGGCGACATTGCCATCGCCATTTCTGATTTTAGCCACAATAATGGTGGATGGATAACATTATCAGATCTAAAAGATTTCCGAGTTTCTATTGATCAACCCCTAAAAGTTACCCGTAACGATACTACTTTATTTACATGTGGTGCTTGGAGCCAAGGGGTCAGCATGGCTCAACTGTGGTCATTTCTTAAACATAAAGATTTCACAACAATAGGCCATAATTCAACAGAGTATATTCATACTTTAGCTGAAGTAATAAAATTAGTGTTTGCAGATCGCGAACTATATGTAGGTGATCCTGATTTTGTCCATGTGCCCTCAGAAAAGTTACTTTCAAGCGAATACGCTAAAACTAGATTAAATTTAATGAAAAACGATGAGATATTAAAAGGTGTTGACTTGTGGAAGGGCAAAGAAGATGTGGTAGATAAAGATTTTATATCGCAAGATACTTCATATGTTTGTGTTATCGATGCCGATGGACTAGTGGCTTCAATAACTCCAAGCGATGGTTCTGCTAATAGTCCCGCTATTCCGGAGTGGGGCATTACTCCATCTTCCAGAGGGTCTCAATCCTGGGCAATTAAAGGCCATCCATCGTGCGTAGCACCATGGAAAAGGCCTCGACTCACACCAAATCCAGCAATTGCGCTTCTTCCAAATGGATCGATTATGCCGTTTGGAACCCCGGGTGCTGATGTTCAATGTCAGGCGATGTTGCAAGTATTATTAAACATAACGGAGTTCGGATTTTCACCTCAAGAGGCGGTCGAAGCGCCAAGATTTGCAAGTTATAATGCTCCCGACAGTTTTGAGCCGCATACAGCGCTCCCAGACGTGCTGAAAATAGAAAATGCTATTGATATTGAAATAAGAAGAGAATTAGAAACGAAGGGTCATAAGGTCGAAGTATGGCCTGATCAAATATGGAAGGCTGGAGCTGTTTGCGCAATCCTAAACAGTAAGGACCAGGGGTTATTATTAGGTGCAGCAGATCCACGGCGGCCTTGCTTAGCATTGGGTCGATAAATAAATTAAGAAGTGACATTTTTTAATTGAATATGATGAACTAAAACTGCAAGCTATCCCCCTGCGTAATTTTGAAACAAATAGGGGGGTATTACCAATGTCCAAGAGGGCGACCGATTTAGAATCATTTATGGCGGGTGTCGAAGCTCATAATCCTGGGGAATTAGAGTTCCATCAAGCTGTGCGTGAAATAGCGGCAGATATTATCCCATGGCTGCAAGATTACCCAGAGTATGTAGAGGCACAGGTTCTTGAACGAATGGCGGAACCTGATCGGGTGATATCTTTTCGAGTTTGTTGGGAAGACGACACCGGAAATATCCGGGTCAACAGGGGTTACAGAATACAAAATAATAACGCTATCGGACCGTACAAAGGCGGGATACGTTTCCACCCGTCTGTTAACCAGTCAATCTTGAAATTCCTTGCTTTTGAACAAACATTCAAAAATTCACTCACGGGATTGCCAATGGGGGGTGGAAAAGGAGGAGCCAATTTTAATCCAAAGGGCAAGTCAGAGAATGAGGTAATGCGTTTCTGCCAATCTTTTATGACTGAACTGTATCGTCATATTGGCGCTGATGTTGATGTCCCTGCAGGCGATATCGGCGTAGGCGGCAGAGAAATTGGCTACATGTTTGGCCAATATAAAAGAATTACAAATCATTTCACGGGCGTACTAACTGGCAAAGGCCTTGAGTATGGTGGAAGTGAGATGCGTCCAGAGGCTACAGGATATGGAGCGGCTTATTTCCTAGAGGAAATGCTAAAGACGAAAGGCGACGCGATTGAAGGTAAAGATGTAATAATATCGGGATCGGGAAATGTCGCTACCTTTGCAGCTGAAAAAATAACCCATCGCGGCGGTAAGGTGCTGACTTTGTCCGATTCCGCAGGATTTATCTATGATAAGGATGGTATAAACGAAGAGAAACTTCAATGGATTATGGAGCTCAAAAACGTCAGAAGAGGTCGTATCTCTGAATACGCCGATAAATTTAGTGGGGCTGAATATCATGCGGGTAAACGGCCTTGGGGTGTGAATGCAGATTTAGCTATGCCTTGCGCCACTCAAAATGAAATCACCGCGGAAGATGCTAAAACTATGCTAGGTAACAGTATTTTGGCCGTTTCTGAGGGTGCAAATATGCCAACAAATATTGATGGAATACATCAATTTCTTGATGCGAAAATTTTGTTTGCCCCTGCGAAAGCCGCAAATGCAGGTGGTGTTGGAATGTCAGGCTTAGAAATGAGCCAAAATTCTGAGCGTAGGTCCTGGAGTAATGAGGAACTCAGTAAAATGTTAAGGGACCTTATGACCGGGATCCACAATAACTGCCATGAAGCAGGAAAGCAAAACGATGGTTGGTGCAACTATATGGCCGGGTCAAATATCGCTGGGTTTAAAAAGGTTGCAGATGCGATGATGGCATTTGGTGTTGTTTGAACGACCATAAATCGAAATAAAAAGGGGGATTTTCGCCCCCTTTTTCCACTAATATTTTTTGAAAATCAGAAAAAACTATAATTATAGCACAAAGCGTTTAAAGGTTTTTTAGCTGTTGATCCAATACTAATCCGATAAAGGTTTTGGAGGTGGCAGTGTACTTTTAATATGTAATTCCTTCAGTTGCTCAGCTCCGACTTCATTCGGCGCGTTCATCATTAAATCTTCTGCACGTTGATTCATCGGGAAGAGGATAACTTCTCGGATATTAGGTTCGTTAGCTATTAACATGACTATTCTGTCTATCCCCGGCGCAAAACCACCATGTGGCGGAGCACCATAGCGGAACGCATTTAGCATCCCGCTGAACTTTTCCTCAACTTCCTCTTCAGCATAACCGGCTATAGAAAAGGCTTTCAGCATGACCTCTGGCAAGTGATTCCTTATAGCGCCTGACGAGAGTTCTACCCCGTTACACACGATATCATATTGATAGGCGAGGATATCAAGAGGCTTTTTATTTTCAAGCGCATCCATACCTCCTTGAGGCATTGAAAAAGGATTGTGTGAAAATTCAATCTTCCCAGAGACCTCGTCTTGCTCAAACATCGGGAAGTCGACAACCCAACAAAACTTATAAATATTCTTTTCACAAATATCTAAATCATCCCCAAGTTTTAACCGTGCTTGCCCAGCTAATTTTGCAGCGTCAGCAGATTTTCCTGCTGAGAAAAATATAGCATCCCCATAATCCATTCCGGTTCGTTCTTTCAAATCAGATAAGGCGGAATCAGATATTCTAGAGGCAATTGGTCCCTTGCCTACACCTTCGCCAAGAATAATATACCCCATCCCCGGGGCCCCCTCTGTTTGAGCCCAAGAGTTCATTCTATCACAAATAGCTCGGCTGCCGCATTTGGGACCAGGTATTGCACGAACAACGCCACCTTCAGCAACAGTTTTTGCAAAAATTGCAAAATCACTGTTTTCAAAAACATCTGACACATCAGAAATTTCAAGCGGGTTTCTCAAATCTGGTTTATCTGATCCATACCTTAACATCGCATCAGCAAAAGGAATTCTCGGAAATGGCTGAGGGACAGCCCAGTCGGTAAATTCCTCAAATACACCTGTTAAAACAGGCTCTATTTCGGTGAAAATATCCTCTTGCTCAACAAAACTCATCTCTAGATCAAGTTGATAAAACTCTCCAGGAGACCGATCCGCACGACTATCTTCGTCCCTAAAGCATGGAGCAATTTGGAAATAGCGATCAAAACCCGACATCATTACCAGTTGCTTGAACTGTTGAGGCGCTTGTGGAAGGGCATAAAATTTACCTGGGTGTAATCGGGAAGGAACTAGAAAATCCCTAGCTCCTTCTGGCGAACTTGCAGTTAAAATTGGCGTTTGAAACTCAGTGAAACCACGTTCAACCATTCTTCTTCGAATTGAAGAAATAACATTAGAACGAAGAACAATATTGTTGTGAATACGCTCCCGTCTTAAATCTAAAAATCTATACCTGAGGCGGTTTTCTTCCCCCGAGTCTTCCTCGGCGTTCACCTGTAAGGGCAAAAGCTCGGCTGAAGATTGAACTTCAAAAGAGTCAATTCTGAGTTCCACCTCACCTGTTGGAATGCGATTATTAATAGTTTCGTCGTCCCGTCGCACCACCCTACCGGTAATGGTAACCACACTCTCAACTCGAACACTCTCAACTATCGGGAATGTTGCGTCTTCAATGTCGACAACGCATTGCGTAATACCAAAATGATCTCTCAAATCCAAAAAAACTAGTTGCCCATGATCTCTTCGGCGATGGATCCAACCGGAGAGGCGAGCCGTGTTCCCGACATCAGCAACACTTAACTCGTTACAATTATGGGTTCGATAACGATGCATAATTTGATACTCACTTATACTGTTATGTCTATTTAAATAACTATTCCGTTAACTAGCGCGGCTTCTAGATAGTAACAAGAGAAATAAACCTACTAGCTGCATTTAGTTGTTAAATGTATTATTCCGTCCTATGATTAGCCTGAAAATTTCAGATAGGGTCCAATGGCGCGTTTAATTTCGAACCAGGGACAATAATGCCACCTCTATCGCCAATAGTTACCTGCCCATATCTTTCTGAATAAACTTCTGGCAGTGGCCTCGCATCTGGCACAGCCAACCATAGACGCAATAAATGTCGTTTTTTATTTTCATCTTCCCAATCCTCGAATGCAGTACGGTCATGCAGCATAGTGTGGTTATGCACAAACTGAATATCGCCTGGTTCAAAGCCCATCTCCATATTTATTGCGGGATCATTCGCTATGGAGTCAAACATATTTAGAGCCTCTCGTCTCTTCTCCGACAACTGAGGCACCCCATCAAAACGCTGAGCAGAATCTATATAACGAGGAGCATAAATGACGGATAGATAACGCTCAAAGTAGTTAAATACTGGTATTTCAAAATATGGTTTCTTTCCCTCAGGTATTTCTCCTCTGCGATCCGTAGCGAAAGGCTCAAAAAGTAACCGCAACAAGTCTGGCCTGCGGTCATACATCTCATTATAAATAGTCATCGAGCTAACCAATGCAGACGCACCACCTGTTTTGGATGTTTTAAGACATAAAAGTGACACAACATCACAAGAGTCTGTATGAAAATTCTGCCTTTCCCGCGTCTGATAAATTCTTGCATTTTTATCATTTACAGCATCTCTTCCAAGATCTCGAACATGACCCAGGATATGCCCCATGGCATTTTGAGATCTCGCCTTGCCTATATGCATACCAATTCCATAATAAGCTGTCGCGGACTGATTAATCGACCAATTTTCTATAGGTAGCCCTCGAATGAGTGCAAAACCACGGCCGTTAATTACTTCGTTTTGAATTTCTCTCAACTTTTTCGACAAGTTCGGCAACTGAAAATCTTCTTTGCTTATAGCTGCGATATCCAAGTTTTCTGTCGTGTTAAGAGCAACATTAATTTCATTAATATCTTGATCTGATAACGAGTATATCCATGTTTTTGAGCTTAACATATCAGGTCCATACCAAGCCTGCGAGCCAGTCAATTTCTTTGGTAAATGCGCTCTATCGTTCTCAAATGACGCCTGTTGTTCATCATTCATTCTTAACTCCAAAACCATATTCAATAACAGTTTAACTACATCAAACTGTTTAATATCACCGACTTCACATTTAATTCTGCAAAATTAGAATTGTAGGATCTCACGCATCGGTTAATAAAAAGAAAACTACTTGCAAGTACTCTAAACTTTATAGCATAGGTGTGCAATTCAGTTGAACAAGTCAAAGACTGTATTATGCCAAACTAATCAACCAGCGCCTGGTAAACTAGCACTCGCAATTCTCTCCTTATTGGATAAGAAGAGGAGGGGATTAGTTGCGTCATAAAAACTACAGATATATCTTCTAATGGATCTATCCAAAAAGCTGTACTCGCAACGCCCCCCCAGGTGAATTCGCCTTTGGATCCAAGAATTTCTGATCTGACTGGGTCAAGTAGCACTGCTCCTCCTAGACCAAAACCAACTCCTGTCATAGGCATTTCACTGAACGTTTTCTGACCCATCGAAGCCATGTCACCAGGTAAATGGTTCCGCATCATGTAGTCAACAGTTTTTCTTCCTAACACCCGCTCTCCATCCAATTCTCCTAACCTTCTTATCATCTCAACAAAACTCACATAATCCCGCATAGATGACACTAATCCACCACCACCAGAGTTCATAATAACAGGCCGTCGAAACCGACTATCATTAGCATCTTCTAATTTTTTTAGGGGGTTTTCATTGGTTCTTGTATATAGCGCGCAAAATTTATCTAGCTTTTCATCTGGCACTGAAAAGGATGTATCAGTCATTTTTAAAGGATCAAAAATTCTTTCTTTGAATACACTCTCCAAATTTTTTCCCGTTATAACCTCAATGATTCGACCAAGTACATCTGTTGAGACGCCATATCGCCAACTAGATCCTGGCTGAAAGCACAACGGCGTAGTAGAGAGTCGTTCTACAATATTTTCTAAATTCTCATTTGTTTTTCCAAAATCTACCTTCGCTTTTCTCAATGCACGGCCGACTGGGCCTGGGTCGAAAGCACCATACGTAAAGCCGGAGGTATGATTCATCAATTGATGGATAGTTATCGGAGAGACTAAGTCGCGTAGGTTCATATTATCAAAATCTCCCGACGAATAGACTTTCTGGTTCCGGAAATTTGGGAGATAATGAGTTATTGGATCATCTAACATCAGTTCGCCTGTCTCAAACAATGACAGGGCTGCTACTGTAGTAATCAACTTCGACATTGAGTACACTCGATATATACCATCTTCGAGAACAGGATGTTGTTTTTCAATATCTCGTTTACCATAAATAGACGAGTAAGCAACCTCTCCCCTTCGCATAACAACTAAAGCAGCAAATGGCAGTTTGCCTTCATCAACATATTTCTCTAACCACGGATTAATTCTTGCCAGCCTCTGGGGGCAAAACCCTAAATTATCAGGGCGCAAGGTTTCCCCGTGTAGATCAATCGTCATAACAAAGTGTTCTTCCTGGTGAATTTGATTTTTAGTTAGAGGTTCACGTTCTAGTGGTAGTAAATAATCGATGCGCCTAGTCTCAGAAATATCACATAGCACAAGAAACATTTCATTTGCATACTTGCATTTTTTATTATTATCCTTATTTTCTTCCGCATGTCATCACATGCTTTTGATCTTTAAATTGTGAAACTTGCAAAACACAAATAATTCTCTCATGACTGGGGATTACCTGAAATACCCTGCACATTAACAATCAAATTAAAAATTAAGGTCAATCAGATCAATATATGATGATTGCAATATTTTACTACTTCGTAAACAAAGATGGGGAAAGATGAAGAACTCTTACAAAGACGACAATTTTGGCTCGCGCATAGCTAACAAAGCAAAAGCTCGACAAGCAATTCAAGAACGTATTAAAGCACGACCGGGGCCAGGAGACCCTGAGTTTGAGAAAATCAGGGCAGAGCGTGAAGCAATTTCTGCAGCGCGGCAACAACGTTTAGCCGAACGCAAAGCGGAGAAAGAAGAAAAGTTGGCTCGCGAGAAAGCTGAAAGAGAGGCGAGAGAGCAGGCTGAGAAAGCAGCTCGAGAAGCTCGCGAATTGGCTGAGAAAGAAGAGGCAGATAGAATAGCCGATGAAGCAATAGCTTTATTAGCAGAGCAAAAAGCCGCTCGTGATGCAAGATATGCGGCTAGGAAGGCTCGAAAAGGCGGCAAGCGGGCTCGCAAGGCCCAAGCCCAAGCGGGATCATGACAATGTAATTGATCTGCTTACAATATTTAAATGGAGAACATTTTAGTTCAAGGAACGCCAGTCAGTCACCGACCATTACCCGATGCTCCAGAACCGAGAGGGGATCCATTACGCCACGTATTTGAGCTCTTGCATCGCGAGCAAATTCTTTCTCCGGCCCATTGGCTGTGAAATGTTGCTTCACATCGTAAGCATTGTCGAACCTTTGGTACATCGGCGCGAGGCTCTTCTGTGGGTACTTCTGTCGCGGGCGTAGTAGACATAATAATTCCTTCAATCGAAACAAATATAAACTCGTGAAGCTAGGCGTTAGGTTACAACTGATAAACAACAAACTACCTTCACCGAAACACATCTGGACTGATTTAGTCTAGTTGTCCGCTAGCAATATCGGAGAGTAACTGACGACTGTATTGTTGTTTTTCCTCAGTCGAGAGCACGAAAACCCACGAAAACAGCGCGCACAATTGCACAGAAACGTTTTTCAATCAAATGTATTATTACAATTTAAGTCAAAAATTGAGATATTATTGCTTAATCAATGTATATTTCAATAACTGCCCTGTATTATTTTGTATATTCTATTGAATACTGATATTTATTGGCTTTTTGCCAGACTCCCTCCTCGTCAAATATAACGCTTCCTTACGCTTTTATTAAACTATGCTTGCCTTGGTGGGGTTAATTATGCAACACCAGATTAATGAGAGGTTATTTTGGAATTGGGGTGGAGGGAATAAGCAAACCAAGTAATTTGGGTGCTGTAACTCGTACTGCGCATGCATTTGGCGCGAGCTTCACCTTCACTGTCTCCCAAGGAATCGAAATTCGGGAGATTGAGGCTGTAGACACATCTGATTCTTCAAAAAGTGTTCCTTTCTATAAATTTTCTTCAGTCGAAGAGCTCCTTTTGCCGTCAGGGTGTTCTTTAATAGGAATCGAACTCACAAACGATGCCATTGAATTACCAAGTTTTCATCATCCTCGCTGTGCAGCCTACATACTTGGTCCCGAACGCGGTATACTATCGGATCAAATGTTAGATTGTTGCGATTATGTAGTGAAAATTCCAATGCGGTTTTCTATTAACGTTGGCCTTGCAGGGGCTCTGGTAATGTATGATAGAATGCTTAGTATGGGTAGATTTGCTCCTCGATCTCAACGACCTGGAGGACCTATTAATCCTAAGCCAGTGCCAGTCTTTGGGCAACCTGCTTGGGTGCGTAAAAACAGGTCTAAGAATAGGTAACCTATCCAAAAATTAATGGAAAAAACTTAACGCATAATTATAATTATTTTGCTTGGTGATCTTATGAATAATTTTGAAGTCATTTTCACACAAGAGCCCAAGGAAGAGCGCATTGCCAAACGCATGGCAAGATCTGGCTTGTGCTCTAGACGGGATGCAGAACGATGGATTCTTGCAAAACGGGTGATGGTGGATGGGATTATTATTGATACCCCTGCTCTAAAAGTAAACAGCAAAAGTGTTATTATAGTTGATGGCAAGGCGATACCGGAAAAAGAGGAACCTCGGCTTTGGCGTTACCACAAACCAACCGGACAGATAACAACAACGCGCGATGTGCGTGGAAGGACAACCGTCTTTGGTAGCCTCCCAAAAGATATGCCACGTGTGGTATCCGTTGGTCGTCTAGATTATGACTCTGAAGGACTATTGCTGCTAACGAATGACGGCGAATTAGCAAGACAACTGGAATTACCCTCAACCGCATGGATTCGGCGGTATCGTGTGCGCGTTTATGGTCGGCCTCAACCAAACCAACTGGACAGATTAAGCAGAGGCGTAACCATCGATGGTATCAAGTATGGAACAATTGATATTAAACTAGATAAGCAAGGGCCAAGCAACGCTTGGTTGACA
>TARA_B100001057_G_scaffold456774_1_pt1 | contig 22792 bp, 20 predicted proteins | sample TARA_B100001057 | Tara Oceans TARA_B100001057 (sample SAMEA2621839) | marine metagenome | biome: marine biome (ENVO:00000447); feature: surface water layer (ENVO:00002042); material: "saline water (ENVO:00002010), including plankton (ENVO:xxxxxxxx)" | depth 5 m
TTATAAGTGATCTTCTCATTCCTCAAGTCTGAATGAGCCCTAAATCCCTTTTTTTTCAATAAAAATGCTATTTTTTGGCAATATTCGGCTTGTTTATCTGTAATATTCATTATTTGCGCCTGAATTGGTGATAACCAAGCTGGCATAGCTCCGCCGTAATGTTCAATTAAAACACCCAGGAATCTTTCGAAAGAACCTAGAACAGCTCTGTGAATCATAACTGGATAATGCCTCTCACTGTCCATGCCGACGAACTTTGCATCTAATCTTTCAGGAAGAATAAAGTCTGCCTGAAATGTACCACATTGCCATTCTCTACCTAAAGCGTCTATTAAGACGAAATCTAGTTTGGGGCCATAAAATGCTCCATCACCTTCAACTATCTCATAAGGAAAATTTAAATTTTTTAATGCATTCTCCAAAGCGAGTTCAGCTTTATCCCAAACTTCATCAGAACCCGCGCGCACCTCAGGCCTAGTCGAAAGTTTAATTTCAAAAGCATCGAATCCTAATTGTGAATATATATCCGATAAAAGCTCAATAAACTTCTTTGTTTCTTCTTGTATTTGCTCTTCCGTGCAAAAGATATGACCATCATCTTGGGTAAATCCTCTTACTCGCATCAAGCCATGTAAGGTACCTGAAGCTTCGTACCTATGACAAGATCCAAATTCAGAGAATCTTATAGGAAGGTCTTTGTATGACCTTAGTCCTTGATTGAATATTTGAACATGGCATGGACAATTCATTGGTTTTAGCGCATTAGTCCTTTTTTCATTAGCATGTTCCTCATCAATCTCAGTGATGAACATATTTTCTCGATATTTCTCCCAGTGACCTGAAGCTTCCCATAATTTCCTATCGACAATTTGCGGAGTATTTATTTCTTCATATCCATATTCATTTTGTTTGGATCTTATGAAGTCTTTCAAAGCTGTGTATATGGACCAACCCTTTGGATGCCAAAAAACCATTCCTGGTGCTTCTTCTTGGAAATGAAAAAGATCAAGCTGCCTACCCAATTTTCGATGATCTCTTTTTTCAGCTTCTTCCTGTTGATGGATGAAATTTTCTAGTTCTTTAGAATTAGACCATGCCGTACCGTAAATTCTTTGTAACATTTCATTTTTAGAATCTCCCCTCCAGTATGCACCTGAGACTTTTGTTAATTTAAATGCCTGTAAATGCCTCATATTAGTTAAATGAGGCCCTCTGCACATATCAATATATTCCTCATGATGATACAGAGCTATAATCTCGTCATCAGGAATTTCCTCAGCCAAATTTACTTTGTAGGGCTCATCTCTTTTTTTAAAGGTATCTATCGCTTTATCTCTAGTGACAACTTCGCGAACCACGTCATATTTAGTTTTGGCTAGTTTTTTCATTCTCTTCTCGATTTCAACTAAATCATCTTCTGTAAGGTTTTTATCTAGCTTGATATCGTAGTAGAAGCCATTCTTAATGACCGGCCCTATTGCCATCTGTGCTTTTGGGTAAATTTGTTTTAGAGCATGAGCAAGAAGGTGAGCACAGGAATGTCGAACTATTTCTATTCCTTCTTCAGACTGCAAAGTAATCACTTCTAAATCACAGTCATATGAGATAACTTCGGAAGCATCAACCAATTTTCCATTGATTTTTCCTGCTACGGTTGCCTTTGCTAGGCCAGATCCAATGTCTTTAGCAATCTCATTAATCGTTAAGGGTTTTTCAAAGTTCCTTACGGAATTATCAGGAAGAGTTATAGATGGCATAATCAGTGGTGACCCATACTAAGGGGCACTTGTAGTTAAAAATGCATTGTAAATTAAATTTGAATTTATGGCGACAAAAGTACCATGTTCCAAACAGAGTCATTGTGAGTATAAAGTTCCCTTTTATGTAATCTGTTCTTTTGATCAATCCAAAACTCTATAGATGTAGGTCTAACCAGAAAACCACCCCATCGTTCAGGTCTCTCAATATTTGTGTTCAAATGTTCTGTTTCAAATTGTTTAGATTTTTTTTCTAAAGACTCGTAAGATTCCAATTCGCTACTTTGCAAAGAGACCGAAGCAGATATTTGAGATCCTCTAGGCCTTGAATGAAAGTAATCTTCACTTTCCTTGTCAGAAACTTTTGAACATTCGCCCTCTATCCTTATTTGCTTGTTTGTTTTTGCCCACCAAAAGGTAAGAGCCACAAATGGAGATGCAATAATCTGTTTTCCTTTATTTCCGTCATAGTCAGTAAAAAAAACGAGACCTTCATTAGATATTCGTTTCAATAGGACCATTCTTGATGCAGGCCTTCCTTCATGATTTATGGAAGATACATTCATAGCATGAGGTAAAGAAACTGATTCTAATTCGGCCTCATTGATCCATTCATTTACCTTCAGAATTGGTCCTGAAAGATTTTCATCTACCTCGTAATATTTCATTTAATTTTTGTTAGATACCCAATAATCTAAGGATAAGTACCTCCCTCCACCGAAACACAAAAGAGTCATTAGTATAAGACTATAAGTTGCAGCGAATTCAATTCCATTTGCTTCATGAGGCCAGCCATTTTGATAATGCACTAAGTATCCTGCAAAAGTCATGACTATCAACAAAGGAACAGATGCCCATCTTACGAAAAGCCCAACCAAAATGAGAGCTGCTCCTCCAGCCTCTACAAGAATGACTAACCAAGTGAAAATATCCGGAAAAGGGATACCTAATGTGCCTAAGTAACTTGAAAATTTATCAAAATAATCAATTTTACCTACCCCTTCAAACCAAAAAACATAGAAAAGATAGAGTCTCATTAAGAGCAAAGGTATAAAATCAACTTTTTCAAAGCTCTTCAAAAATGCATGAAAAGTAAATATGATTTTCATTTTATTTCTTCCTAAGAATTACACTGCCAACTGAGTATCCAGCTCCAAAGGAGCTAATAATCCCTATGTCGTCTGTTACAAAATCTTCTTTTGTAAGGTGAAAAGCAATTATAGAACCTGCCGAACTCGTATTAGCGTAATCATTCAAAGTAATTGGCATCTCATGTTCCTCGGGATCTCTTCCTAATAGCCTTTTCGCAATCAACTGATTCATATTAAGGTTAGCTTGATGAAGCCATAATCTCTTTATTTTTGATATATCTATATTCAAATTACCAAGATGATCGGCTATGTGCTCTTGAACCATCGGAACAACTTCTTTAAAGACACTTCTACCTTGTTGTATGAATAATTTATCGGGGGAACTGGGATCCGAGTCCTCAGGTGAATTCAAAAACCCAAAATTATTTCTAATATTATTAGAAAATTTAGTCTGTAATTTTGTTCCAATTATCTCAAACGCATTTAAAGATGCACTATCCTTTTCAAGGATTATAGCCGTACAAGCATCTCCAAATATAAAATGTGCGTCCCTATCCCTAAAATTTAAATGTCCTGAGCAAATTTCAGGGTTCACAATAAGGACCTTATTAGCAACTCCGGATTGGATATCATTAAAAGCATTTTGTATCGAAAAAGTTGCAGATGAACAAGCCACATTCATATCATAAGCATAACCAGATATATTCATTTTTTCTTGAACTTCAATAGCTATAGCAGGATACGCCCTCTGAAGATTTGAACACCCACAAATTACGGCATCAATTTCAGAAGCTTCTACTCCTGCCTGTTCGATGGCTTCTTTGGCGGCACTTACAGCCATTTCAGCAAGAACTGATAACTCAGAATTAGATCTTTCTTTAAGGCGAGGTTTCATTCTTTGCACATCTAAAATTCCGGTTTTATCTTGAACAAATCTTTGTTCAATTCCTGAAGCTTTTTTTATGAATTCCGAAGAGGATGGTGTAAGTGGTTCTAGATATCCTGATTCAATTAAGTCTCTGTTTTCAGAATTAAATATTGATACATAATTATTGAAACAATGAACTAGCTCATCATTAGTTATGGATTCTTTTGGAGTAAATAAACCTGTACCCGAAATGAATATTGACATAATTTAAATGATAAAATAAATTTATTTGGAAATCTTATTTATTTATCTTTTTGTTTCTCTATCTGCTCGAATGCTCCTTGAATTTCTATAAACTTCTCTTTAGCTTTGTCTAGAAGCTCTTCAGGCAGTCCTTTAGACAATAGAGTATCTGGATGAAACTCCTTTCTTTTTCTTTGATAAGCAGTCTTTATTTCTTTGAAGGACATATTCTGATTTACTCCTAAAATTGAGTATGCGTCAGCAATATTTGCACCGAACTTCTTTTTATTTATGTCCATTAAATCAGGATCAATTTTGAATATACTTATTGCTTGAAGTAAAAGTCTCTCTTCTTCTGGATCCAGACGACCATCCGCCATAGAAAGCTCGAATAAAAGCTCATAAAACATAATTAACGCAGACGAGTTGGAAGACAATAATGCTGACAACTGACTTGCATAATCTTCAAAAGAGTTTTGGTCATCTTTTGCATGGTTGAATATATCAATAGCAAATGCCCTTTGTTCGGGAGGGAATTTAAATCTCGATTTGATAAAATCATCTACTTTATCTACTTCATCTCTTGAGACTCTTCCGTCAGCTTTAGCAATTTTCGCAAAGCATGCAAACAGAGCTGTAAAAAAAGCCGCTTGATTTTTTTGGTTATTGGTTGGTTTTAACTGATCATCATTGGAAAGTTTAGAACCAATAATTGCTCCTAAAATACCTCCAATGGGCCCACCAAGGGTAAACCCGATCATTCCGCCTATTCCTGCTTTCCAAAAACTCATAGTAAAGCTATTGTAATTCACTCTAATATATATAAAACTAGAATCTTTATTAAAGGGGAAAAAATGAGTTTACCTGTCGTAGATTATCTTAAGCTTCCAGAAGGAGAAGAACCCTATCTGGAAGGATATAAATGTAAAGATTGTGAATCAATTTTTTTGGGCGAGAGAACAGTATGTTCTAGATGTTTCGCTAGAGGAACATTAGGTCCAATAAAATTAAGCACCACAGGAAAACTTTATTCTTATTCTATTGTTTTTAGATCATTTCCTGGAATAGATGTCCCATATATATCTGCCATTGTGGATTTAGATGGTGGTGGGACCGTAAAAGGAAATCTAATTGATTGTGAGCCTGATCCTGAAAAGATAAATTTCGATATGCCTGTTGAAGTTGTCTTTGATGATGCCTTAGGTAGAAAAGATAAAGATGGGAATAGTTATATTAGCTATTTCTTTAAACCAATTTTATAAGGGAGAAAAATATGAGCGATGTATATGTTTTAGGTGTTGATATGATTAAATTTGGGAGATTTCCAGAAAGAACAGTTCCAGATTTAGGTGCAGAAGCAGCTTTATTAGCTTTAGATGATGCGGGGCTTAATATAGGTAATATGGAGGCCTTTTATTGCGGAAACTTAGGGCAAGCTAATGCAATGGTTGGACAAAGAATTCTCCAAGAGATTGGACAAACTGGAATTCCAGTTGTGAATTGCTCTAATGCCTGTGCTACGGGGGCAACAGCTTTCAGAGAGGCTTGGACATCTATAAAAGCAGGTTTATATGATGTTGTACTTGCAGTAGGAGTTGAGCAAATGGGAACTGGGCTCCTGGGTGGTGCTGGAGGAGGTTCTGGTATCACTAAAGAAGGTCTTCTGGGATCAGGAACCATGCCAGCTGTCTTTGCTGAAGCAGGTATGGAGCATGCAAGAAAATATGGTACTACTTTTGAGCAGTTTGCAAAAATATCTGTTAAAAATCACCATCATTCAACAATGAATCCAAAAGCGAGGTATCAAATAGAGACGCCGTTGGATGAAGTAATGAATGCTGAAATGATATCTTATCCCAACACTAAATTGATGTGTTCTGTGAATGTTGATGGAGCAGCAGCAGCAGTTTTGGTGTCAGAAAAGAAGGCTAAAGAACTTGGAATGCAAAGAGCAGTAAGGATAAAAGCCTCTGTGATGACAAGTGATCCATATCAAGAAAGAGATTTAGTAATGCCCGATGTGAATTCTTGTACAAGAAAAGCTGCATCAGAAGCTTATGAAATGGCTGGCTTAGACTCTAGTGATGTAGACCTTGTTGAGCTGCATGACTGTTTTGCTACTGCTGAAATGTTGCATTATGAAAATCTTGGCTTATGCGATGATGGCGAAGCCGGAAGACTGATTGACGAAGGCGAAGTTGAATTGGGAGGCAGAATACCTGTAAATGTCTCAGGAGGCTTGCTTTCGAAAGGTCATCCTCTTGGAGCAACAGGTATTGCTAACATATATGAAGTTTGCACACATCTCAGAGGTGAAGCTGGAGATAGACAGGTTGAAAATGCAAGAATTGGTCTCACACATGTTATCGGACTTGGTAGTGCTTGCGGAATCCATATACTTGAAAAAGTATAAGGCTGTATGCTTTTAGGTGTTGTTAGCGATACCCACAATAATTTAAAAAATATAGATCAAATAATCTCTTTGTTCAACAAGCGATCAGTTGACTTAGTTATCCATACAGGTGATATAACAAATGCTAATTCGTTAAGAAAATTTGCTAAGTTAGAGTCGGAGCTTTTTTTAGTATTTGGTAACAACGATAGATCTGAGTTAGGGTTGAAAGAGGTAGCTGCAGAGAATAACTTTGAAATCCAAGAACCTCCTTATCAAATAAAAAAGTGTAATAGAGAAATAGTTATTTTCCATGAACCTGACTTGATAGATAATTTCTTGAATGAAAATAAGGATATCGACTTAGTTCTTCATGGGCATACTCACAGATACAGAGAAGAATTTTATGATAGAACTCTAATTTTTAATCCAGGGGAATCTGCCGGCATGCAAAAAGGCATGAATGCCATCGGCTTCATTAATCTCAATACTCTTAATGTGGAAAGAGTTTTCTTCTAATAAAAAGGAAGAGGCTAGAAAAAATTATAGTGATAGGTAATGTAATAAATAAAGGTCTTAAAACTCTCAAAGAATAATCCTTTTCTAACACTAAACCATATATGAAAGTAAAAAGTGATGGAGAAATACTGTCTCCACCAACTTCTACTTGAGATGGAGTGAGAAATAAAACTAGTAAGAAAAGCATAAGTACTGAATAGTGATTCCTAATGGACCCTGCTATCAAATGACTAAAAAAAAACGTGATAGCTATATACAAAAACCAAAACATATCACTTCATTAGATAAACTACATCTTCATGCAGTAATTTCTTCCTCCACTCTGTAACACCTTCGAATGCATTCTCTATTCCCTGAATAAGAACTTTCCTTATGAAATCCTTTTGGGCTTTTTTTGAAAAAAATAATGTCACATTGATATTTTCTTTGGCGGCTATTTTCTCTATAACCTTGCTAAAATTTATTAAAAGTTCATTTTCTTGCGCTTTAGTCAATGTGCGAACTAATTCCACAGAATTCAAATCTGAACTGAAAGTAAAATTAATTAATTTCTTAATGTCTTCATTGAACCAATCAAGCTTATTAGAGTGATCAAGTTCTTTTTTTTGCTCACTATATAGGTGAATAAGATATTCAACATCTAATGCAGCATATTTTAATTGAGCATCGGAAAGAGGTCTTCTTAACCAATTGGATCTTGTTTCCTTTTTATCTAAAACAATATCAAGTTTTTTTTCTACCAATCCTTGGTAGCTTATGGAATATTCACTATCAAGAAAAGCATTCGCTATTTGTGTATCAAATATGTTAGTCATTACTTTATTAGTCCAAGCATATATAGCTTCTAAATCTTCTTTACAGGAATGAAATATTTTTGTGACGTCATTATCGAAAAGAAAGCTAGCCTGATGCTCAGGGCTATCTATAAGTAACGTGTCAATTAAAAAAATTTCTTCTCCATCATTAATCTGCAAAAGCGCAAGGCGCATATTATCTTTGGTGGTGCGCCTAAACTCTGTATCGACACCAACAAAAGGCTTCTTCAGTAGCTCCTCATTCAAGAAAGCTAAATCTTCAATTGAATTTATAAAAGTAAACAAAATTATCTAAATGCTAATTATTTTTTTGTTTGTAAACGACATCATTTATCTCTTCTTCAGGTACGAAGCCAGTTACAACCTCTTTTAAGATGTCTCTCAAAGCAACCAAATCTCCATTCCTCTCAGATTCTTTCAGCTGATCGATATACTTATCTACCTCAGCAGAAGTAATAGATTCCTCCTCTGCCCTAAATATCTGTTTATGTATTGTGGCATTTACATTGTCCCCGATTAAAAGCTCTTCATAAAGTTTTTCACCAGGGCGCAGTCCTGTAAAAATAATTTCTATATCGCCATCAGGATTATCTTTATCTCTCACTTCCATACCGCTCAAATTTATCAATCTCTTTGCTAATTCATATATTTTTACAGGTTCGCCCATATCCAAAACGAAGACATCTCCTCCTTCTCCAAGTGCTCCAGCTTGAATAACCAACTCAGCTGCTTCAGGTATAGACATGAAATACCTTACTACTTCAGGATGAGTGACGGTAACGGGGCCGCCATCCTTAATTTGTTTTTGAAATAGAGGTATAGCCGACCCAGAAGAGCCTATAACATTTCCGAATCTAACCATTGTCATCCTTGTATCACATTCCCCTGAAGTTGATTGAAGAATTAATTCAGCAAACCTCTTTGTAGCTCCCATAATATTCGTTGGTCTCACCGCCTTATCCGTGGAGATAAGGACAAAAGTCTCAACATTTGTTTCTATTGCTGCCTCCACACAAGTTTTAGTGCCCAAAATATTATTAAATACTGCTTCAAAAGGATTTTCTTCAACTAGAGGTACATGTTTGTAAGCTGCAGTATGATAAATTGTATCAACTTGGAATGATTTACAAATTTCAGTCATTCTTTTCTTATTATTTACGTTTGTAAGAAGACTAAAGACCGGTTGGTATCCAGAAAATTCTTCTATTTCTCTTTGGATCGAATAAAGAGCATATTCATTAGAATCTAGAAGTATGATTTTTTTTGCCTTATTCTTTATAACTTGTCTAGATATTTCAGAACCAATCGATCCGCCTGCACCAGTTATCAAAACCACTTTGTCTTTAATATTCTTATTTATCAGCTTTTTATTTGCTTCTACCTCATACCTCCCAAGTAAGTCTGATATATCAACTTCTTTCAATTCAGAAACTAAAATCTTTCCTTGAGCTAAATCAGCCAATCCTGGAAGGATTCTCACTTTCAAAGAGTAATCTTCAATTTCCTTCAATAGATTCCCTAGAGTCGTTTTTGAAGCAGATGGCATGGCAATGAGCACTTCGTCGACTTTTCCTCTTTGGGAAAGACGTTTTAACATATCAGGATGTAATACTTTGATACCTCCGAGATTAGTTCCTTGCAATGCAGGATTTTTATCGATAAACGCAATGGGTTGCATTTCTTCGCTAACTCTCAGTGCACTAGCTAATTGGATTCCTGCTGAACCTGCACCATAAATTGCAACCCTCTTTTCAGAGTTCCTATCAACTAAATATAAACTAGCTATTAGCCTTAAAGTAATTATCAAAAATGCGAAACTTAATAAGCCTACAAGCCAACCAACATAAGTGACTAAGGGCTCTGCATTTGGCGGATTATAGAAATTTAAAAAGATTCCATATAAATATCTAAAAAATATATTTATAAAAAACGTAACCGAAATAGCTTTGGCTATTATTATAATTACCGAGATATCTAGGTACCTCACAACTGAGTCATAAACCCCTAAATTCCAAAAAACTAATACACAAAATAAAGGTAGCCAAAATAATCTTAGAAATTGTTCGAAATGAATTGAGCCTAAGCTAACATCACTAATTGCTAGGGCAAATAATGTAGCTATGCAGAGACAGATGAAATCTGTCATTGAAACCATAAGTTTCTTGTTAAATCTTGAGGTTGAGATTAGATTTTTTCTAAGATTCATACGGATATTTGATTTAATTTTTCAGTGAGATATTCCATCTCTCTTCAAAACCTTTACCACAGTAAGCCAAATTATGTATAAATCAAATATAAATGATTTACGTTCTAAATATTCCTTATCTAGATAAACTTTGTTGTTTATAGAAATGGTGTCTCTTCCACTTACCTGCGCGAAACCAGTTATTCCAGGCTTCAAACTATGAATCCCTGCCTTCGTTCTCAAAGAAATCAAATCATCTTGATTATAAAGTGCAGGTCTAGGTCCTACTAGAGACATATCACCCTTAAGAACAGAATAGAGTTGAGGTAGTTCATCAATACTATATTTTCTAAGCAATCTGCCAACGGGAGTATAAAAAGATGCAGCATCCTCCAGTAAATGAGTAGCCACTTCAGGAGCCTCTAACATCATGGTTCGGAACTTTGGCATGAAGAAAAAAGAATTATCCTTGCCAATTCTTTTTGACCAATACAAAAAGGGGCCCTTAGAAGTTAATAGAATCAAAACGGATATAAATATGAGTGGTAAGGCAAGTACCACAAGCAAAATTATAGATGAAAATATATCAAAAAAGCGTTTCATTAAAATTTTCTAGTCTTAATTTTGCATCATATCCTAAAGACTCTATTTTACTAGACGAGTATTCTTCGCTGTCTAATAATTTTTTTACTCTCTTACCGATGCCTTTAGGTAAAAAAGTCATTATTTTTATGAAAAAAAACGGTAACCTTAAAGAAGGAGGTTTTTTCTTTACGATGCGACATAATGTTTCATATATCTCTGTAGTTGTATAAATTTTTCCGTCTGTCACGTTGTATATTTCTTGATCAATACCTTTTTCAAATACTAATAATATTGCTCTAACTAGATCATCCACATGTATCAAAGACTTTTTATTTTTTATATTAGGCAAGGGAGGGAACCAACCACGTTCTATTGCATTTCTCATATTTAGAAGATTTCCCTTTACGCCTGATCCATAAACCAACGAGGGTCTAACGATATGGATTTTCATATCTGTCTTGCTCGAAAGCTTTACAAGCTCGAGTTCTGCTTCTCTTTTTGTTGCTCCATAAATTCCTAGATTTTTATTTTTCTGATTACCATGCAAATTTACCAACTCTGCTTTTACACTACTTACGAAAATAAATTTTTCAACTCCATTTTCCGCAGCTTGAGTGGCCAAATTTTTAGTTGCTCGGACATTCAAATTATAATATCTGTCTCTTGCTTCTTCAGGATTTGAGAGATCATGTGCATATCCTGCAAGGTGGAAAACATTGTTTACACCGGTCAATAACTTATCTTCAAGAGTATCTTGTTCTAAATCACAAATTAGATTGTTTGTTGAATCTTGACCAGTCTTTCTAGAGATCTTTATAATTTCATGTCCTTCTATTTCAAGAAGATCGCATAATCTACTTCCAATAAAACCCGATGAGCCAGTAATAAGGGATCTCATATTTTATTAGTCTTTCTGGAAGCTAATTTCATATTCAAACTTAAAGCAAATAAATAATCTAATTTATTTTTTTGTTACTTTGCTGTAGACATCATAATGCAGATTAACTACATCACTCTCATTATAAGAATTTTCAGCAAGCTCTCTGCCGGCTTTTCCCATTTTTTCCATTATCTGAGGATTATCAAACATATATTTTATTGCTCGGTAAATAGCCTCTGAATCTCTAATTTTTACTAACAGTCCAGTTTCGTTACTTATGATTGCATCTCTGCATCCTGGATGATCAGTTGTTATGATAGGTATTCCACATGCTGATGCTTCCAACAGGACTTTAGGAACTCCTTCTGCATAATATGAAGGTAAAACGAAGATTGACGAAGAAGCTAATAAATTTTCTAAATCTTTTTCAGCTCCGAGATATTCAACATCACTATCCAAACAAAGCTTATTAATATCCTCTTCAGAAATTGAAGACGGACTTGATTTGTCTATTGGGCCCGCAAGCATAAACTTTACATTTCTTTTATCTGTTTTCTTAAACAATTTTGCTGCAGAACAATACTCCTCAACGCCTTTATCTTTTAAAATCCGAGATGCCATTAAAACTGTATCGCAAGTTTTCCCTGTAGTACTGGGTTTAAATTTTTTTAAATCCACTCCTGAACCAGGAATAATTGTTATCTTAGATTTATCGCAAAGACTATGTTGAAGAAGAATATTTTTATCATTTTCATTCTGACATATTGTATTTACAACTTCTGAAGAAAAGATAAATCGATAAATTAGAAGAACCATTTTGAAACGCAATTTCTTTATAAAGTTATTTTGTTCCATAACTGGACCAAATCCAGAGATAGCAGCTATAAACGGTGTTTTAGTGAGCCTAGCTATCAATCCCATAAATAAGATTGGCTTGATAGTTACGGCGTGAATAACATCAGGCTTTTCTTTATAAATGAGAAAAAGAGCACTTAGAAACTCAGAAAAAAGCGACCAAGGATTATTTAATTTACGAGTTAATGGGCTCTGGACCATTCTGTATTCTGATGGTGTTTGGTTTGTTTCTTTATTAGTGATGTCAGTGAAGACAAACATATTAATATCATGCTCACGAGATGCATTAGCAATAGGCAACCTGTGCGAGTAGAAAAACCAATCGACATTAACAAACATAAAAATTTTTTTCATTTTCTGTTAAGAATCAAATTTAATTTATTTCATTTTGAAATTCCAAATTAAACTGGTTGTAACTAATAATACTTCTCGAAAAGGAACAGTAGCATCGATATGATGATATTCTTCAGCTAAAAATTTAACACCAGAATTTACATTATAACGTTCACGGAGTTCAGCTTCAGTCTCCTTACCAAATTTCTCTCTTTTATTATTTCTTCTAATAGCTTCGTCTATAGGAACTGATAAATGCATTATTACATCAGCCGGTCTTATCGACATGTATAAACTTTTTTCAAGACGATAACAAAATTTATAGAGAGAACCTCTTTTAGGATTTTCGTAAATTCTTGGACAATCCATTTTTCCTGTAATGAGGCCGGGATATCTATCACAAATTATGAGATATCCTTTTTTACCTAATCTATATGCTCTTTGAGATTCGATTTTTCTGTCGTAAGCTAGAAGTACAGAGCGAATCGCATAGACTAATGATATACGTTTATTTTTTGAAGACTGTCCTTCTTTCTTTTTCCTGAATCTTTTAAAGAGACTGTAAATAAAAATTAATGGATTAATTAATAAAGTTAAGAAATTGGATCTTGGTCTACCTAGATGATAGATTTTTACTGAAAAGTTTTCAGAAAAATTCTTTCTCAAAGCTTCAACAATAGAAGATTTACCTGATCCATCTAATCCACACACGGCTACAACTAGGCCGGCGTCTAAGATTTTCTTTTTCTTTGTAAAATATTTATTAATTAATCTCTGAATTAAATTTTTTGATTCAAATATAAGAAGATCAATATACGTTTTTCTCCTGAATCTTTTTAGATTTTTCTTTAGATTAATGGACGTTAGAATTTGTTTAATGGGATTTAAAGATTCGTAGATTTGTTCAAAATACTCCAACTCTTTGCCTGACAAATTTAATTCGGGTATGTCTTCATAACCATCAATTTTCTGAAATGATTCCCATTCGAAAGAGTATTTATTTTTCTCTCTAAAATATTGAATGATTCCGTAAACTGAACCAATTTTAAGAAAATATCGTATTAAGAATATAGATCGTTTTGCCTTTTCATTGATGAGCGGCAAGAACTCATCTACCTCCTGATTCTCCATTAAGTATTTTTCTAAAGGGAGAATATAGTTCTTGGATACGTGCTCTCCAGTTACTAACTTAAAATACACATGGATGTGGGCAAACTTAAATGATGCTTCATCAAAGCCATAGTAATGCTCTATAAATTCATGACTAGCTTGGAAAGATATAACTCTCCTGAATCCTACCTCATTTGATATTTCTTCAAATTGATCCTTAAAACTTAAAGGAACGAATAAATCTAAATCTCCATCACCTCTAAGGTGCTTTTCAACTGTGTGATGACCTTTCCAATTACAAAACTGTATTTCATTAATGTGCAATGATTCAAATAAATCCTGAAATATCTTTAACATGCTAAATTACTTTGAAGTCTTGGCAGATATTGGTATAGCAGTGGATCAGTGTCTCTTCAATTTCATCATTCCTACTAACGAAATAGGAAGTCGACAAAAATCTTAACCTTTTATGGCCTCTAAATTCCAATCTCTCTTTTATTTTTTCTTTTCCAGGAGACTTTAAGAAAACAACATTTACTTGTTGTAACTCATTCAACATAAACTCAACAACAATATTTGTATCAGTTTCTAAAAATAAAAAAGGGAGATGAGAAATGCTTTCATCTAGCATGAAGTTTCGACTCTTTTTTTTGTTAATTACATGCCTTTTATTGAATATTCCAAATTTTGATACTGCATTTCGAAATATATTCAGTTTGAAGAAAATAGAGGCATCTTCTTTCAAAGACCATTCAAGTAATTTTCTAATTCTGAAAGTTTCTAAATAAATGACTCCGTTAAAAAAGAAATAAAATTTTTGGATAAAGCCACCATTATTAGTCTCATGATCTTGGTTATTTAAAAATATTCTAGAAATATATGTGGATTTACCTGAGCAGGGTTGGCCTGTTATTTCTGAAATATTCATACTCATGCTAGATCATATAGAAAGAAATTATCTTTTATGAATTAACCAATCATACACTCCATGATACTCACCTAGCATTCTCTCAACACTAAAGTTTTTTACAGCATGTTCTTTAGAAAGATCTCTTGAAGATCTAATGTCTCCTATATTTTTCTGTGCGTATGTTAGAGAGTCAATTATTTCAGATTGATCAAATGGATTTACAAAATAACATCTTTCTTTGGGTGGCGAAATTTCTAAATGAGGAGGTATGGACGATAAAATACTATAACAGCCAGCATAAATGGACTCCAAAACTGCTATCGGCAATCCTTCTCCGGTTGAAAGTGAAATTGAGATATCAGCTTCTAACATAAATTCTATAGCTAGATCTCTCGATACCCTTCCTTGAAAAGATATATTTGTAAAATCAGAAATAGTTTTTGAAAATTCAATTAATCGTGCTTTGTTGATTCCATCACCCAAAAAAATTACTTCTGCATCTAGTTTCATCACTTTAAGGGCTTCTAATAACGCAATTTGATTTTTAGTATTATTTAAGGCTCCCACACAGACGATTTTTAGGTTGGAGTTTTGATCAAAATGACTACTTTTAGGATTTTTGAATTGAACATTATCAATCCTATTGTGATCAAACCCATTCACGATAGGAGAGGTTTTTTTGTTTATAAAGAAATCTATAAATTTAGGAATACTATTTCTGCTTGAAATACCACATGTACAAACTTTTTGAGAGCAGAGCATTACAATAAAATTTAAAAGCTGGTTTCTTGTTTTGAGAACATTCCAACTATTATGCAATGTGAAAACTGTCTTACTAAGTAAATGCATATTTAATGGGAACAGGGCAAGAATAAAAATAATGCCTGTTACTCCACTATGAATATGAATGACATCATAGTCGTTTTTTTTGATAAGTGATTTTAAGAGCCGTAGCATTCTGAAAATAGAACCATTATTGTGATGGCCAATTATTTTCTCATCTAGAGTGACTTCATTTTCTAATAATGAACAAAAAGTTTGTTGAAATTCGTTTTTAAAACCAAGGGTAAACTGATTATAAGGAGCGCTGGTTGAATTTAAAGTATTAGCTAGCCTGAGTATCTTCATTTTTGAAGTATTGTAAATTTTGTGGTTTTTTTAAATAATAATAAAGTCTCAGATAGCAAAATTCATAGAAAAATTAGGAAATTTTTTCTAACCAAGAGGTCAATGAGAAGAGACCATAAAATCCACGCTTATGGTGTCTTTTTCTATTCTTAAGAAGAGAAAGACCATCAATTCCGGTCTTTTTCATAAGGAAAACATTATCTTCATGACTAAAGATATCTTCATAATTCTTTGTTTTCCAACCAAAACCCGTTTTGGGCATATTCCAACCTGAATCAGGTATCTGATTCTGATAGATCTTTTTTAATATTGTTTTTTGACCTTCTTTTAACATAACTGAAGAAGAGATATTCAAAGCCGAATCAATAATCTTATTATTTAAAAACAACGGTCTGGCTTCAACGGAGTTAAACATAGAGGCTCGGTCTACCTTATAAAGCATCTGATACGGAAGTTTGAATCTAAGATTCATAATTCTCAGTTTATCCATTGCCTTAAGGCCATCAAGTTCGGAAAGAATATTTTTAACATGGATGAGAGGATCGTAATCAGTATCAATTACATTACCCCACTCCCTTTTTTTAAATCCATTACATGATAGATCTTCTAGGAGCTCAGTTTCATTCATAAAAAAACGATCTATGTCGTGCTTACTATATTTACTTAGAACTGTTTTAAAAAAGTTGCCAGGATATTTTCTTAATAAATCGAATTTTTTGTCTAACAGAATTTCCATCTTTTTTAAGTTACCAAAGGAGGAATAACCACAAAATAATTCATCCGCTCCGTCACCAGTTAGTGCAACAGAATATCCAGAATTTTTTACAGATGAAAAAACAATATGACTTGGTATAACTGATGTATCGTCAAAGGGGCTTTCACATATTTTAGAAGTAATCCTTAATGAATCATTTACATCGTTACTCGATATATTCCTTATTAAATGATTCTTATGTGCGAGTGTTAGTGCCAAATTTCTGGACCGATATTCGGCATCATCATTCTCTCCAAAATCTGCAGTAAAAGCACAAATTTCTTCGTTTACATTTCTTGCGTTTGATAAGATAAGGCTCGAATCTACTCCGCCGCTGAATAAGCAAGCGACATCTATACTTGCATCCATACCTTCTTTAATTGAACTACTTAATGAATCTGAAATACTTTCAACCGCTGAGTCTAAGTCATTTACCTCGTCACTTATCACAGGCTTCCAATACTGAACTTTGTCTATCGTTTTTGTTTTATTCTGGCTTAAAGAGAATTCAACATAGCTTCCAGGATTAACTGAAAAAAGGTTTTCAAACATTGTATTTGGTGAAGGAATAAAGCCATAAACTATAAAATCTAAAAAAGACTCCTTCCTTGTATTACCAAGAAAATTTATTGGGATTAAATTCTCGGTTGATCCAAAAAAAACTGATTTGCCATTGTTGCAATAATAAAGTGGCTTTTGTCCTAATCTATCTCTAGCAAGAGTGAGGGTTTTCCTTTTAGAATTAAAATAAACAATGGAAAAAAAACCATTAAACTTTTCAAAGGCATTGTGGCCCCATTTATGAATAGATGCGGCTACAACCTCTGTATCGGAAATCCCTTTAAAAATATAACCATGAGCCTCAAGATTCGATTTAAGCGATTCTTTGTTGTATAAATTTCCGTTAAAAAGAATAACAATATCTTCAAACCTCATTGGCTGAATTCCGTCGCTTTCATTGCCTTGAACAATTAGCCTTGAATGGAAGGCTAAAAAACTTTCTTCGTCAATTGAATTTATTTGATCAGGCCCACGTCTAGATAAAAGATCTGAAATATTTTTTACATGATCTGAAAAAAACTCCCTTTCAATATGACCAAAATTACCAGTTATTCCACACATAGGTTACAAGTCAAGAATGTGATCCCATTTTTCCATAATATTTCTCACAGAAAATTTTTCTCTTAAAAGAATAGAATTAACAGAAATTTCATTACGGTAGTTCTCATCTTCTATCAATCTTTTTAAAGCTTTTATAATGCCATTTTCTTTCTCATCAGGTGCTACTAGAATTCCATTTACGCCGTCTTGAATCATATCTCTCGGACCCGTATCACAATCGAAACTTACACAAGGCAATCCATATGTCATTGCTTCAAGCAATACATTAGGAAATCCCTCTACTGAAGAACTTAGAACAAATAAATCTGCTCTTTCGTACCATTCTGAAACATTACCGACACTACCTGGCAAATGAACCTTATTTTCTAAATCTAAATCTAATCTTAAGTCAGAAAGTGCCTTTCTTTCTTCGCCATCTCCTAAAATAACTAAATCCCAATCAGGATAATTTAGATTTAGAGAAGAAAATGCATTCATAAGAAGGTCAAATTGCTTGTACTTATGCAATCTTCCAGAGGCAAGAATTATTTTTCTGTCTTTTGAAATTAAGTTATTTGGGTTCAAAGATTTCTCATTTTGAAATGGAATTGGATACATGGTTGGGTTGGGTATAACTTTCGCTTCGATACTAGGAAAATACTTTCTAAGCCAAACTCTACTTTTATCTGTCTGAACTATTACTTGATCAATATTTTTGAACAAAATCCTGTAAAGCCAATAAAAGTTTTTATTCAATGTAGCAAAAGGCGTCCAAGTTCTTTCACAAATTATTAAAGGAATTTTCAGTCCCAATAAAGATAAAGTTGAAGCTACATTTACTCTCGTAAGAAATGAAATAACTTGATTAGGATTAATACTCTTAACTAACTTTCTAAGTTGAAACAACTTCCATACAAGATTTACTAATTTATTTTTGCTTAAATATGGGCTGTCACTCAAATATTTCAATGAAACATTATCATGAACTTGATAGTGATTAGTTTTCTCCCCAGTATATGTAGAAATTAAATTTACTTTGTAACCATTCTTCGACCAATGGTTGCATAAAATAGAGACAACTCTCTGAGCACCACCTAAATTCATTGCGCTCACAACGATGACGATGTTTTTTTTCATTTTATACCCTAAAACCAATTAATGATTGAATAGAGCAAAGTAAGAATAAAGAAAGGTGAATAACCTAGAGTAAAAACCTGAATTGTTCCTTTTTCTCCATTTTTAATCAGAAAGAATAGATACAATATTATTGAATTTCCTACATATCTTATAAAAGATGCATCTATAAAAAGACCACATAAATAAACAAGTATTAAACCCACAGAAAGGAATCCATAAATGTCTTTAATTGCCTTTTTATTGATAAAAATGATCAAAAATCCGACATAAAAAATAATTAAATTATATGCAATGCTTGCTGAATCAACATCTACAGAATGAACTTTCGTTCCCCCTAAAGTAATTACAAACGAACCCATTAATAATAGAGATAATGAAATAATAAAGGGGGTTTTTATTCTCTTGTTATTGAGGATATAAAATAAAAAATAAAGAGCAAGAATAGGTAACATGGACAAATGTATAGCGCTAGAAAGAAAGAAGAGTAAATATTTGATAAATATCCTATTACTTGCAAGTGCGAACATGAGTACCGTAAATGCAATACCCGATCTAATGCCGGAAGAAAACAATACCTGCACATTTGGCGTAAAGAAAACCATCAGAAAAAGCGGTAAGATATAAAGGAGATAACTTTGTGATCTAATGTTTGTACAATACAAGTAAAAAATTATCGAAGATATTGCAAAGGCCATGAAGTTCAAAACTGCAATAGTTTCTACGTCAAAATATTCGGTAAGAAAGAAAACGGATATCCTGAAAACATAATCACCACTAAGAGATACTGTAGACATATCATTTCCTGCCTCATCAAAAAAATGAAGGAGAGAATCAATATCACCACTACCTAAGGAAAACTGGATCTGCAAAGACAATACGATAAAAGCCCCGTATGTTAAAGCAAGAAAAAAAGAAGAGATCTTGTTTAATGTTTGAGATTTAATCGATATCCGGCTTTTTTGCAGTATTTCTGTACTCATTTAATTTTTATCTAATCGGAAAGCCTATTTTGCTCTTTTCTTCGATTAAATTCATCTAATGAACTTAATAAATGAGCGCTAAGTTGAAAGTTTTTATTTTCGCTTTGTAATCCACAATAGGTCAAAACCTTTCCACTAATCTTTTTTTTATCATTATCTAAAAATAACCTCAAACTTATTTCATCATTTATTAAATCACTTGCATCATAGTTTATTAAATAATCGTAATATCCATTTTTAAATTTATCTACAATGCCTGTTTTGATGCCAAGGATTAATGCTTGGAGAATAGACGATGATGATGATGTCAAAAAACCATCACAAGAACTTAAAGCTGCATTAAAATCAAATTCTTGGAAAATTCTAAAATCCTTTGAAACAATCTTCTCAACTTGGGTTGCGTCGCCAATCAAGATTACATTCCGAGGTCTTTCAGCATCAATGTAAGAATAATGAGTTATTTTTCCGTTATCTTGAGTGTGTGTCTTAATAACCAATAAATGATCTTCAATTTTAGAGAAAAAATTCATTAAGAATTTTTCAATTAGATACCTTTGAGTCTCCTCTTTTGAAGGATCCGAGGCATAAAAAACTATCTTTCTATTTTCTCTTTCATGAAGCAAATTTCTTAAATAGTCTGGTTGATGCTTTTCAAAATTTTTCATGCGGTACTTGATCAATGAGTTAGCTCCTCTGTAAGCTATATTAGCTCCATTCCCGAGCGCTAGTTTTACGGATTCATTATTTTGTGATTCGGAAGAACAAATCGCGGAGTCGCAAAAAAAGATTTCTTCAAATATGTCTCCCAAGATAAAAATACCTTTTCTTCTTGCTTCAATTGCCAGAAAATTGTCTATCACATTTGTTTGTTGCCTATTTATGAGCACATCTACATCATTAGAATAAAGTGAATTTACAACATCGATACTCACACCAAGGTTAAAGTGGTATTTGAAAACTATTAGAATGTCATTCACGTAACTATCAGAATTAAAACATAAGCCCTTTATGCCAAATGTTCCTCTAAGGATACCTTTCGATCGTTTTATTTTTAATATTTCATATTCTTCTGGTATTCTCTTAAAAAAGCCATGAGCATACATAATAATATTAAAATGCTCTTCTAGATCCTTTACATAAGTTGAAAAAAAATCTTCAGGCCTTCTTCTGGGTAAAGCAACTAAAACTGTCGGTAATTTTGAATCAATTGTTTTAACAAAATACTCAGTTGGGAGAGTGCTGGCCGTTAGGCACATTTTAAAAAGTGCTGCCATCCTCATTAATATTGAATTCAAAGTCACGCATATTGTTAGAGACGGTTTTTCTTTCCAATGGATCTTCGTTGTTTCTTTGTTTAAAAACGAGAAGGCGAGTTTCATAATCGACGCAGTCTGTCTATCAGTTAATATCTCGATATCTTGATTATGTATTTCTATGAAATTACTTATCCTGTATGCACACTTCAACACTTCAGACAATTTAAGCTTTACTTGTCTCTTATACAAAGCATACAAAGGCATGGCTTTCATTGAAATATCACGGCAATTTACTGAGTTTTCTAAGAAGTGATAAAACTTAATACTTGAAGCATCTAGTTGCTCTTGATTTACACCCACTGAGGTTCCACTCAGGCTTTTTATATCTCTTAAAAAAATGTTTTCTTTATCAAGCCTGTATAGAATTATTTTTCTTTTGGATGTTTCTTCGTAAGACGCAAGATTGTGCAAAAGGCTTAGATAAACCTTTCTTATAGGACTCAGCATATATATCGAGTCGAAAGATATAATATTAACCATTTTTATATAGAAGACTTCAATATAAAATTCATAATTACTGAGATCTACCTTTTAAGTTTAAAAAGCTTTTAATCTTCTATCAAACCAAGAATTGCCTTATGAGCGTCAGGCCAGCTATAAATTCCAGATGAAAATTTTACAAACGTGAGGTTATTACTTTCCATATAGTTATTAAGATTGTTAGAGGCTGTGATTCCTTTCAGCTCTTCAACATCCTTAAGAGACCCTGATATCAATTTTAATTTTTTACCAAAGCTTTTATGGGCTGAATATATAACATCATCTTCTACTCCTTCACAATTTAATCTAAGTAATACGTTGAAATTATTAAATTTCTCTTTTAAATATATATTTAATTCATTAAAAAAGTTGTCGGTTGATACTCCAAGAGTTGCTATGTGCTCATTATCAAAAGAATTATGTTTTTCAGAAAAAATAGAATTTCCCTCAGATAAAACATCGCCATGTCCTATATAAAGTTTTGCAATTGAGACAGCAGAAAATCTTTCGTTAGTGAGAGCAACATTAAAAAATAGATCAGCGGAAGGATAAAATTTCTTCTTGTGAGCTATCTTAGGATTAGCTTCAACGAAAATACTAAAAATATCTTTCCTATATCCTCTAATTTTCTTTCTAAGAATGAAAATATCCTTTAGTTCACTAAAATCAACAAATCTACCTCTTTTGAGTAACCCTCCTCCAATAAATCTTCGCAAAATCAATGTATAAAACTTAAAGTTAGACCCAAATAATGAATTGTGCTCTTGCGCAAAATGAGTTCCCACGTCTATCCAGATTATCTTTTTCATTTTTTTACTAGTTTCCAATGCACTGCAGTTCCAGATTTAATATTTTCTGAAACTTCTTTTCCTAAGAGATCTTCTAAGTGCTTTGGAGCTAATCCAAAACCTGGCCTTATACTCTTTATGTGCTCTTCGGTGATTAACTCGCCCTTTTGAATATTCTTTACAAAATATAACGATCTTCTGAATTTTGCATTACCTTGTTCACTTGATTTTCTTCCATAATCTACCTTTCCTAAAGACTGCCAAGCCGTATAGGCACCTTTACAAAGTTGCTCTAGTTCATTTTTTTCAAGTGAAAAAGAATCATCAGGACCTCCTCCACTTCTATCAAGCGTTACGTGTTTTTCAATAATAGACGCTCCAAGAGCCACGCTGCCAATGGCAGTCGCATTATCAATTGTATGATCTGAAAGTCCTGTGACTAAATTAAATTTTTGATTCATATCGACTAAAGTTCTTAAGTTGTAATCAGATGCTGGGGCTGGATATCCGCTTACACAATGAAGAATAGCTAGGTCGCTGCAACCTCCTTCTTTAGCTGTTGATA
>TARA_B100001057_G_scaffold145435_1_pt1 | contig 22766 bp, 14 predicted proteins | sample TARA_B100001057 | Tara Oceans TARA_B100001057 (sample SAMEA2621839) | marine metagenome | biome: marine biome (ENVO:00000447); feature: surface water layer (ENVO:00002042); material: "saline water (ENVO:00002010), including plankton (ENVO:xxxxxxxx)" | depth 5 m
TACTTCTTCCAAATGGTAACTTTTCCTTCTTCGAAAGATTTTCTATCAATCCCTAAAATTTTCCTCGATGATACATCGATTCACACACACTTTTTTAACCACCACCTCGGCGCTTCTCCTCACCTTGATCGGAATACAATTCATATCAGCCGATGTGGTCATTAACGAAATTCATTACGACGAGGATGACAAAACTATCCGATCCGAGTTCATCGAACTATTCAACCCCAGTAACGATCCCGTTGATCTTTCTGGCTACTATTTTTCCAGCGGAATTAATTTCGAATTTCCTGCCGGAACCATCCTTGCTGCTGGAGATTACTTGGTCATAGCGGAAAACCCAGCGACCATTCTCTCCCGCTTTGAATACTCAGGAGCACTGGGCCCTTTTGCGAACGAATCCTCACTCAAGAATTCAGGAGAACGGATCACTCTTCGTAATCCCGCTGGAACCACCATCGATGAAGTTGATTATCAACTTGGATTTCCCTGGCCCACCGTGGGGGATGGTATCGGAACCCCGGAGGTCAGCCCTTCTATCGAATTGACCAATCCCCTCCTCGATAACGATCTTGGAGGAAGCTGGCGGGCGTCCGGATTTCCTGCCGCCACCTCAAACAGCGGAGGCGGTGGAGGTCCCGTTAATTACATCGCTAATAACGCGACCTGGAAATATCTCGACGACGGCAGCAATCAAGGAACCTCATGGCGCGCCACTGGGTTTGACGACTCGAATTGGAGCAGTGGTCCCGCGGAACTTGGCTACGGAGATTCCGACGAGGCTACAACCGTAAACCGCGGACCCGCGAGAGGCCACTACGCCACCACCTACTTCCGAGGTTCAACCAATATTCCTGACCCTTCGACATTCGTGAACTTCACTATCTCGGTCACCTACGACGATGCCTACGCCATTTATGTAAATGGCAAGGAAGTTGCCCGGCACGCTGGCCTCACCAATAATGCTCCCTTCGACGAATATGCGAATAACACCGTAGGTAATAATGCCAATGATACTCTGACTATCCCTGCAAGTTCGTTTGTCGCAGGCACTAATATTATTGCCGTTGAAATTCACCAATCTAGCGGTACAAGCAGTGACATCAGCTTCGCCCTTTCTCTCACCGGAGAAATATCAAGCGGAACTCAGGGCGGCAATTTTACTCCCACCCCTGGCGCAGCCAACCGCTCTTATGCGATAGCCGTGCCACCTCAGATCCGCCAAGTCAGCCATCTCCCCAAGGAGCCAACGTCAGGCCAACCCGTCGTGGTTTCGGCTAAAATCACTGACCCCGATGGCGTCGGATCTGTGACCTTACAATATCAGGTAGTGAATCCCGGCGACTACTTCTCCCGTTATCTCAAGTTCAACAGCAACGGTACCTCTAATGAAGACCCGCGCTATGAAGACCCTAACGAATGGACCGACGTCGTTATGACCGACGATGGAACGGGTGGTGACACCCTCGCATTCGACTCAATCTTCACAGTTACCCTGCCAGGTACGCTGCAAACAAATCGACGCCTGATTCGGTATCGAATTCTGGCCGGCGACACTCCCGGCGCCGAAATCACAGTGCCCTATAAGGATGATCCCCAACCTAATTTTGCCTACTTCATTTATGATGGGACTCCCGACTGGAGCGGATCCATCCGGCGAGGAGATACGCCTGTGAACTACTCGGGCTCATTGATGTCGAGTATTGCGACCTACTTCCTACTTAGCAAAAATACTTGGGTCGATGATTCCCAGTTTGGGAGATATGGAGGGTCGGAATACCTTTGGCCCGGCACGATGGTCTATGACGGCCGGGTTTACGACCATATCCAATACCGCCCCCGCGGTGGTGTTCACCGTTATCAGTACGGCAAGAATTTCTGGAAGTTTGATTTTGGTCGCGGGCAACGATTTGAAGCACGTGATCGCAGTGGTAAAAAATACTCCCAGCCTTGGGATAAGCTAAATTTTTCATCACTCGTCCAACAAGTGAATTTCAACCACCGCGGCGAGCAAGGTTTGTTTGAAGGGGTGGGCTTCAAACTCTTTGAACTAAGCGGGGTAGAGGCGTGCAATACACACTATGCTCAATTCTACGTCATCGATGAAGCCAGCCCAACCGGGGCAAATCAATACGAAGGCGACTACTACGGCCTTTATCTAGCTATCGAACAATTGGATGGTCAGTTCCTTGACGAACATAAGCTTCCCGACGGTAATCTCTACAAAATAGAAAATCACAACGGCAGCTCTAACAATCAGGGCCCTACTCAGGTGGATAACCGCAGTGATGTTAGTAACTTCATTAGGGGCTATCGAAACAGAACACCAACCGCTCAATGGTGGGAGGAAAACCTCGATATTGAAAAGTATCTCAGCTACCGAACCATTGTCGAAGGCATTCATCACTACGACATCGCCTACGGTAAAAACTACTTCTACTACCACAACCCGGAGACCTCAAAATTTGAAGTGCTCCCATGGGATCTTGATCTTACGTGGGCGAATAACATGTATGGTAACGGCAACCATGATTTTAAATCAAAGGTCACGCAAAACCCGGCTTTCAACACTCGCTACCAAAATCGCGTCCGTGAAATCATGGATCTCCTTTATAACTCCGATGAAGGATACAAATTAGTCGATGAAATGGTGAAAGACGTTTGGACTCCGGGAGTTCCTTCCCTTGTCGGCGCCGACCGCCGGCTATGGGACAACAATCCACGGATCAATCACCCTGATCGCTACTACGACGTCGCTTCGGGTAAGGACTTTGGAGGAATGATTCAGGGCGTTAAAAACTATATCGTCTCCCGCGGAAACTGGATGGAAAGGAGCCTCCTCACCCAAAACAATAATATTCCAAATACTCCAACCCTAACTTACTCAGGCACAACTGGATTTCCCAGTAATGGACTACTGTTCACCTCCAGCGACTACAGCTCAGCTACCTCTTTTGCAAAAATGGAATGGCGAATTTCCGAGATCTACGATCCCACAACAGCAAACTATGTTGCTGGAGATCCTTATCTCTATGAGATCGAAAATCCTAGCACATCAGGCGAATTAACCTCCTTCGATTCGAGCTACCTCTTCCCGACAGTTTCAGCCAGACCCGGCCAAACCTATCGCGTTCGCGTTCGCCATCAAGACACCGCCGGTCGCTGGAGTCACTGGTCGGAACCCGTCGAGTTTATGGTTTCATCTCCGGACATCAGCACATTCGTCAACAATCTCCGCATTACCGAAGTTCACTACCACCCGGCTCCAGCTAGTACCGCAGAACAAGCCATGGGATGGACTGATTCAGATTTCGAATACCTCGAGCTTCAAAATATTGGAACGACTTCCATCGATATGACCGATGTTCGTTTTACCAAGAGTATCGACTTTGATTTTTCACCGGGAACTATGATCGAACCAGAGGCTTTTCTTCTCATAGTGAAAAACCAAACAGCATTCGCTTCACGCTACGGAGCCGGACTTCCGATCGCTGGCGAATGGGATCCCGGTGACAAATTGAGTAACGGAGGAGAGAACATCAAACTCTCGCTCGGCTCTGGCACCGCCATCATCGAATTCACCTATGATGACAATGCCCCTTGGCCGATTTCTCCCGACGGAGGAGGCTCCAGCCTCATTCTCATCCTACCCACTGAAACCAAATCCACAGATCATTCAAACCCGCTAGCTTGGCAAGCCAGTCAACAAACCGGTGGCACTCCTGGTGTTACCGGGCCCGGCACCTCAAACTTTAAATTGTGGGCTCAGAGCATTGGCCTTGGCGCCGAAGCCTCCATGACCGACGACAATGATAACGATGGTATGAATAACCTTCTCGAGTATGCCTTAAACTCCGACCCAATGAACGACTCGAGCCATCGCCTTCCATCAGGAGCGACTGAGTGGATCGAGGTTGATGGAATAATCTCTCGCTATCTGACCCTAACCTTCCGACGTAATCTCGCCGCTTCGGAACTTACCTTTACCGTGGAGCTGTCCGGAAATCTTACTGGATGGAATGGCAATAAAGCCATCCCCGTTTCTACGACCGACCATGACGATGGCACCGCCACCGAAGTCTGGCGCGCGCCGCTCCCTCTGAACGACGACTCCAGCCAGTTTGTCCGGCTTCGGGTTACCAACTAGAAACGCATTAGCCCATCGGTATCAAAATACTCGCCAGCCAAACCACGGCGAATCCCACAACTCCCATCAGGGACAACATCACCGAAAAAGTCTTCAGGGTTTCCGTCTCATTCATACCAGACATCTTCGAGATGATCCAAAAACCGCTGTCATTCATCCACGGCAAAGGTTTCGACCCACAACCAATCGCAAGCGCCACATAAACCGAGTGGAACCCCAACTCGGCATCCAAAACTATAGGGGCAACAATTCCTACCGCCGTGATCATCGCTACAGTTGCCGAGCCTTGCGCAAAACGAACCAAAGCTGTCAGGACGAAAGCCAGTAGCAGCACTCCTCCTCCACTTCCCACCATCCCCGAAAGCTCGCTGCCAATCCCAGTGTCTTTTAAAACGGCCCCAAATGCCGCGCCGGCCGCCGTAATGAGAATAATTACACCACCGCTCGATAGCGCCTCGTTGATCACTTTATTCAATTCGCAGTATTTGGCAGCCAAGATAACTGCCATTCCTGCACCCAATGCCATTGCTATATTTTTTCCACTTATGATTTGAAGCCACTCCGGAAGGTCGCCCTTCACCCCTAAAAAGGTGCCCAAACTAATCAGCACCAAGGGCAGAAGAATCGGTAATAAAGACCACCCTAGCCCGGGTAATTCTTTCGGTCCCTTAAACTCAATTTCCGGGCCTTCGATCTCGCGATAGGTGATTTCAAACTTTCGGTTAGCCCAGCGCGCATAACCATACCCCACCGAAATCGTCACTACTCCCAGTATCAATCCTGCCAAGATCAACACTCCTAAACTCACCTCAAGACGATCCGCTACTAACAAAGGCCCCGGGGTAGGCGGAACCAGCGAATGCGCCATACTCGCCCCCGCCACCACACTTAAAAGCGCAAGAAGATAGACCTTTGGATTCGTGCGAGAAAAGGCTCGTACCAAGGGTAACATAAGATAAAAAACCGTGTCGAAAAACACTGGGATCCCGAGCACAAATCCACTTCCGAGAAAGGCCATTGGAGCCCGCTTTACGCCAAAAAGCGAAAGCAATCCTTTTACGATTCGTTCTGCCGCTCCACTCACCAAAAGGCACTGCCCAATGATTGCGGCAAGCGCGATCAAGATTCCAATCTTGCGGCAGCCCGTTCCAAACCCTTCCGCGACCCGGTTCATCGCCTCGACACCTACCTCAGGTGTCAGAATCGATACCACGAAGGCTCCTAACAACAATCCAAGAAAAGCATGCAGCCGGAGCCATAAAATCGAAAGAATCACCACCGCCAAACCAACTAAGCAAATTGCAATCGCTCCCATTCCTCCACCTTCACCAATCCTCCCTCATCGAGCCAATCAAAAATTCCTCTCTTTCCCCCGCGCGCTCTTTCCTCCAATCTCAATCCACACATGAGCCGCCTCTCACCCGACCAACTTCGCTCACATCGCTTTTTCGCTCCGGACGATCTCCGTGCCTTCGGCCACCGCTCCCGCCACAAGCAACTCGGCATCAACGACGAGGAATACAAAGGGAAGCCCGTGATTGCCATTCTCAACACCTGGAACGACCTCCTCCCCTGCCATTCCCATTTCCGACAGCGCGCAGAAGAAATCAAGCGTGGCATCTGGCAAGCCGGTGGTTATCCCGTCGAAATGCCGGTCATGGGCCTAAGTGAGACCTTCATGAAGCCCACCTCCATGCTCTATCGCAATATGCTCGCAATGGAGGTTGAAGAAACCCTGCGTGCCCATCCTGTGGATGGAGCCGTCCTTATGGGAGGCTGCGACAAGACCGTTCCCGCTCTTCTGATGGGTTCCATGATGGTTGATATCCCCATCGTATTCATGCCCGGCGGTGCCATGATGCGAGCCTCCTGGCGTGGCGAACCTCTAGCCTCAGGGTCAGATGTCTGGAAATATTGGGCCGAACGCGGAGCAGGCAATCTCTCCTGCGAGGATTGGGAAGACTTCGAAGACCATATTACTCCCGGTCCCGGCCACTGCATGACGATGGGTACCGCTTCGACTATGACGTCTATCACCGAAACCCTTGGACTAACCCTCCCTGGAGCCTCTTCCATCCCAGCGGTTCATGCCGCACACTCACGCATGGCCGCAGCCTGTGGAATCCGCATCGTTGAAATGGTTTGGGAAGATCTCAAGCCTTCCAGATATCTGACGCGTAAGTCCTTCGAAAATGCCATCACTGCTGACATGGCAATCGGCGGGTCAACCAACGCCATCATACATATTACCGCACTCGCGAAGCGCGCCGGCGTTGATCTACCACTTGAGCTTTTCGACGAAATTTCAGCCAAAACTCCCGTTCTCGCTAACCTGCGACCATCTGGAAAATACGTCATGGCAGACTTCTTCGATGCTGGAGGCCTTCCCGCTCTTCTCAATCGTATACGTGACCATCTTCACCTCGACACTCCCACCATCTTTGGCAAGACGCTTGGCGAATGTCTTGATGGGTCGGAAGTTTATAACGACGACGTGATTCGAACTCTAAATAACCCGATCGCCCAACAAGGTGGCACTGCAATCCTAGACGGCAACCTAGCTCCCGATGGCGCCGTCATAAAAACCTCGGCTGCCACGCCAGAGTATCTTCATCACAAAGGACCCGCCGTCGTTTTTAAAGACTACCCTGACGTTCAGAAACGGATTCATGATCCTGCCCTCGGTATCACCGAAAACCACGTCCTCATCATGCAAAACGCAGGCCCCATCGGCGCTCCTGGAATTCCCGAGTCTGGTATGCTCCCAATCCCAAAATACCTTCTTGAAAAAGGAGTGCGCGACATCCTTCGCGTCTCTGACGCCCGCATGTCCGGCACCTCTTATGGCACCTGCGTTCTTCACGTTTCACCGGAAGCGGCTGTTGGTGGTCCACTCGCGTTAGTCGAAGATGGGGACCTCGTTGAACTTGATCTCTCTAATCGTAATATCACATTACACGTGAGCGAAAAGGACTTAAAAGAGCGTCACGCTGCCTGGGCCCCGCCCGAAAAACACTACTCGCGCGGATACGGAAAGCTCTTTCAAGACGAAGTCACCCAAGCCAATGAGGGCTGCGATTTCCGCTTCCTTCATAACGATGGTTCCTGCACACCCGACCCCGGTATCCACTAACGTTTTAATATCATGCAAACCTCACCAGTCACTCCCGAACAACTCAATTCTTCTGTCATAGCAGTCCCCCCTTTGGCCCGCGATGCCGAACTCAAAATCAACCGCGAGGAAAACGGAAAAATCATTCGTCATATTGAAGCCGGAGGCGTTGCCACGCTTCTATACGGAGGCAATGCAAACTTTTACCACATCGCCCCCAGCGAATACGCGGAAGCCCTCGAAATTATCTCTACAGAAAGCGCAGAGAACACCCTTATCGTCCCATCCGTTGGTCCAGCGTATGGCACCATGATGGATCAAATCACCACTCTTCGTAACTTCAACTTTCCCACCGTAATGGTTCTTCCTATGCAGGGCCTTACAACCAATACCGGCGTCGCCAATGGCTTTCGCAAGTTTGTTGAAACTCTAGGTCAGCCGGCCGTCCTTTATATCAAATTTGAAGGCTACCTCGAACCAGAAACCGTCGCTCAACTTGTCAACGAAGGCCTCGTTTCTTGGATCAAATACGCTATCGTTCGAGATGATCCTGCGAAGGATGATTATCTCTCACGACTTGTCGAGGTGGTCGATCCTCGACTTATTGTCAGCGGGATCGGTGAGCAACCCGCGATTACCCATCTTACTCGCTTTCAGATTAACGGCTTCACATCCGGCTGTGTTTGTATTCGCCCAGATCTCTCCCAAAAAATGCTTACCGCCATTAACAACGGCCAGCTCCATATCGCCGAGACCATCCGAAAGACATTCCACCCGCTCGAAAATCTTCGTAATGAAATCAATCCCATCCGAGTCCTTCACGAGGCCGTCGCCTCCACTGGCATTGGCATGACTGGCCCCGCGCTCCCCCTCATGAGCTCGCTTGACCCAAGCGATGCCGTCCGGGTTAAAAAATGTGCTGAAGAGCTCTCAAAGAGCGATTTTTAAAAACCCGATGATGACTCAGAATTCCAGATAGTTATTTAATCCTGTTAGAGCTCTAGATCTAAAAAGACAGCATGGGAAAAATGTTTCCGTGCATTTAGTTTTGGTTGGTAACGTCGGTGTAGATTTGGTCGAGTATTGCTCATTTGTCGACTCACTCTTCTTTTTCTCGATCAATTCTTAGAAGAGCACTGTCAACGAGCTGCAAAGCAAACCCAAAGCTTTCATCAACGAAGTAGGGTCCCCAAGATAGACCTCTGGAGAAAATGGCGGCGGTCGGTTTGATCTAAATCTGACATATAGATTTCAAGGGAAATACCGCTCGCGAGGAATCGGTCACTTTTCTTTATCGACACCTATAATCACTGTCACCGAAAATAATTGCTTTTTGAAAGATCTAAGGATGTTTAAAGTAAGAATCGGTCATGCGCAAAATGTTGAATAGACGTACTTTGCTCCGGGGCACTGGTGTGGCCATGTCACTGCCCATGCTTGAAGCGATGATTCCGGTCGGACGTGCTGCCAACCGAAATAGTAAGCCAGTCAAGCGCTTTGTCTGTCTCTCCAACAACTACGGTGTCTACCAAAAAGCCTTTTTCCCAGATCCCACTCAAGCCGGGAAAGACTATGATATTCCGGAAACCCTCAAGTCTCTAGAAAAGCATCGTAAAGACTTTACGGTTTTCCAAAATCTTGATCACGGTTTCACAGGCGGTCACCAAGGTGTCCCCGTCCTTCTTAGCGGCGTTCGCCCAATCCTCGCTCACAATTATTCCGAGGGAAACATAAGCCTCGATCAAAAACTTGCAGAGCATCATGGTGCCGCGACCCGGTTTTCTTCACTGACTTTAGGATGCCGCGAACGCAATCTTCTCAGCTTCACCCGAACCGGCGTCCAAGTTCCCTCCATTGATCTCCGCGCCGCCTACCGCGCGATGTTTCTCGAAGACTCGGCCGAAAAGAAAGCAAGCTCGACCGAAAATTTCAAACGTCACAGTAGTATCCTCGATGTCGTGAAGGATCAGGCTAAGTCACTCAATAAAGAGCTAGGGAAACAAGACCAAGAAAAGCTCGAGGAATACTTCGACTCCGTCCGGACTCTCGAAAAGAAAATCGTGCAACAAGAGCCCTGGATCAATCGCCCCAAGCCCAAGACCGATATTCCGGAACCCAATCCCGGCAACGGCACCGCAGAACAACTCAAAGCCACCATCGAAATTATTGCCCTTGCTTTACAAACCGACTCAACCCGTGCCATCACCTTGTCATCTGGATTTGCGAATGGAGACTTTGGGCTCAACGGAGGTTATCATGGATTTTCCCACCACGGAGAACGACCCGACCCCGTCGCTGCTTTGAAAAAGATTGAAGGCTACCAAATTCAAATGATGTCTTATCTGATCGATCTCCTCAAAGCGCAGGAAGACTCGATCAATGGTGGCACTCTCTTCGATCACACCTCTATCCTTTACGGCTGTGGAATGGCCGCCGGCACCCATCAGACGAAAAACCTTCCTCTTGTTCTCGCAGGTGGCGGCTTCAAACATGGGGAGCATAAAGTCTATCCTGACCACGACTCTAATCGGGTTCCCGCTGCTAATCTCCTGCTCTCCATCCTTCAAAATTCCGGACTAGAAATTGATCGCTTCGGATCTAGCACAGGCGCCCTCAGCGATCTCGAATCTAAGGCCTGATCCTTCTTTCCTGTGAAAACACGATTCTTTTCACTGGGCTTACTCTGCACCTCATGGGGGCTCTTCGGCAGTCCGCTTGAGAAAGTGAAACCCTTTCTTGAAACTCATTGTTATGACTGCCACGGCGTCAAAAAACAAAAAGGGGACGTTCGATTCGATACCCTAGGAAACGATCTTACAAAGATTGAAAATCTAGAAATCTGGCAGGGGATTCTTGATCAACTCAACCTAGGCGAAATGCCTCCCCGCAAGGCACCGCAACCTGAGGCGAACGACGTCAACCCTGTCGTGGAGCTCCTGAGCGGCGAACTCAAGGCCGCCTACCAGAAAGCTCGGAGCACCGGCGGACAAACGGTGCTGCGTCGTCTGAACCGACACGAACTCCGCAATACCTTACGCGATCTCCTTCATCTGAACGGAGCCCACTACCGGCCAGATTCTGCGGGCTCACGACTGACCGATAACAACGGAAACGGAAGCGTCGAGCGTACCGGTCATGATCCCCTTCGCTTCTTCCCCGAAGACGAAACGGAGGATGGCTTCTTCAACATTGGTGACAAGTTGGTCATGTCCGACTTCCTCCTCAAACTCACCCTCGCTGCGGTGGAGGAAACACTCGCCGAAGCCACTCATCTCGAACCGAAACCCGACGTCGAGGCCCGCACTATCTCGGGCCCCTTCCACAAAGGCCGAAGCAATGGCGAGCACCTCGTCGAAACCGCTTCCCGCGAACTCAACCCCGACTTTGAAATGCTCGCGGTCGGCTACGAACGTTACGGCCGCCTCTGTCCCCTCGACCTCCGGGGTGGTGTCGGCACCTCCGCCAAATACCACCTGACCATCACAGCCTCTGCCCACAACCCCGACCACCCGTGGCCTGAAACCCTCCCTCTCCACGAAAAAGATCCCTTCCAACTCTGTCTCAACATCGCCGACACCAAACAAGGCGGCATCGCTGGTATCACCTCGACCCCGCTCGCCCTCTGGTCCGTCCCTTCCGATAGCAAAAAACACACCTTCACTCACACCACCTGGATCGATAAAACCTGGACTCCTTGGATCGGATGGGAAAATGGCCCGCCCGCCCGACCCTTTCGCGTCGAAAAACTCGTCGAAGAACATTTCCCCAACGACTTTACCCAGCGTCCTGACAAAAAAACCGACAAGGACGCCCACGAACGTTGGCCCATCGAACTCGCCAAAGTTCTCCACCGCAACGGCTACCCTGGCCCACACCTGCGCATCCACAGCCTCACTCTGGAACCCATCATCGAGAGCTGGCCACCGCCAAGTCACACCACACTTTATGGAAGCGGCTCGGGGAAGAAGGCCGAGATTCGCGACCTCATGAAGGCCTTCGCCACGCGCGCCTTCCGGCGTCCGGTGACTGACTCCGAGATTGAGCCCTTTGTCCAACTCGTCCTGCGTCAACAAGTCGACCCTCTTGTGGAAATGGCAGGAGGCATTCAGAATCTCACTTATCGGGTTTACGAAGGAAGGTGGAGCAAGCTTCCTGAATTCGACACCCTCAAACCGGTCGCCCAAGGCAAACTTCCCAAAGGCTATCTCGACATCAAAGCCGCCAAACGTAACGAGTATTATGGCATTGTATTCGAGGGTAAGATTGATGCTCCAAAAGCCGGTGAATACACTTTTGAAATGGCTTCTGATGATGGCGCCCGAATTCTCATCGATGGAAAGAAAGTCGTCGAACACGACGGCCTCCACGGGCAGGAATTACGAAAAGGAAAAGTGGAGCTCAAGGAAGGCCAACACACGATCCGGGTGGAGTATCTCGCCTATGGAGCACCCAACGGATTTCGAGCCGGATGGACCGAACCAGGGTCTAACCACGCCAAACTTTCGGTCGAAAGCCTACGCCAAAAGAATAAGCAGAAGCCTAAAAAAGAGGCCCTCCCTCCCCTCATTGGGGCGATGCAAGATGGCTATGCCGCGATTCTTTGCTCACCTCAATTTCTCTACTTAAAAGAAAAACCAGGACCACTCGATGACTTCGCAATCGCATCACGGCTAAGTTACTTCCTCTGGTCGTCGATGCCGGACGCGAGACTTCTCGAACTAGCCAAAGCGGGTAAACTTCAGAATCCTGCGGAGCTCGAACGGCAGGTCGAGCGCATGCTTCAAGATTCCAAAGCCGCCGCATTCACCCGCCATTTTTCCTCCGCTTGGCTACGGCTCGACAAGCTTGGCAAAATGCCTCCATCCGGAGGCGATTTCCAATTTTACAAGAACCTTAAAGTTGAGCCCATGCTCCTCAAACAAGTCACAAGTTATTTCGAAGAAATCCTCAACACCAATGGTCGTATTTCAGAATTTATTGATTCCGACTATACCTACATGAACCAAGTTCTAGGTAAGTGGATTTACCGGCGAGAAGATATCCGAGGCGCACGTCTCCGAAAGGTCAAACTTGACGATCCGCGTCGTGGCGGGATCTTTACCCAACCAGGAATTATGACCGCGACTGCCAACGGAGTCGACACCTCGCCTGTCATCCGAGGCACCTGGGTTCTCGAAAATATCCTTGGAACTCCTCCCTCACCCCCCCCGCCGGATATCGAACCTCTCCCGACTGACACCCGTGGCGCCGTCACGATTCGCGAACGTTTAGATCTACATCGCAAAAACGAGTCCTGCTCATCCTGCCATGCGAAGATCGACCCCATGGGTTTTGCCTTTGAAAACTTCGATGTGGTTGGTCGCTGGCGTGATCGTTACAGGGGTGTCAACAAACCCATCGATACCAAATCAACGACCACCACCGGGAGAGAGATTGCTGATATCATTGAGTTCAAGAACATGCTCAAGGAACGCGAATCTCAAATTGTCCAGTGCCTCACTGAAAAAATGCTTACCTACGGGACTGGCCGAAGACTAGAAGCGATCGACCGCGGAAAAATAAACCGCATTATCAAGGAGCTTGGTGAAAAAGAAAATCGTCTACGCGACCTCGTTCACCTTGTCGTCAAAAGCGATCTCTTTCTCAACAAGTAATTCTTACTGGAAGCTCCGATAAGCTTTCATTTCTCGGAGGATCGTTGGAATTGCAGCATCCATCGATTTGTAACGCGCTACATCATCTGGCATTGTTCGCAGCTTTTCAGCCGTTGTATCCCAGACGCTAGGATCTTCTGCGAGTTCCTTCAAAGGGGTTGTTTCAATTCGGATTCCCATGAGAACACCATCAGAAAGACCAGTGAAAAGCTGATGCTCAATACGCAAATAGACTTCATCTAAACTCAACGTTTCGTCCAGACGCTTGCGATTCAGATCCGGATGATAATCAAGCGCATCACTTCGAGTGAAACTCCAATTCTCTCGACAATATGATTTTCCTGGCTCCAGCTTTTCCAAAAACCGCTTGATCATTTCTCCAATCTGCGGATTCAACCGCGGCACGACCCCATGTACTTGATCAAGCGTCTTCCCGATAGCATGTCGTAGATCCCACGAAGACGGAAAACACACTGACCCGGCAGCCACTTGGCTCGTTTGGCGATCCATGAAGAGTAGATCAGCCTCCCATTGCTTCGAGAGCAGTTTAAGATTACGTGGTTCCTTCGCAACAACCTGCTCCCATTCCAGAGCTAGATCCCATGCCTCTTCCACTAGATTTTCTCCTTCTTCAATACAAGCCGAATAGCGCTCAAAGCTCTCTTCTAATTGACGATTTCGTTTCAGTAAAAGCTCACCGCTTTCATCCTGCCGAGCGAAAAAAGACTTCGCATCTCCCTTGCGCATTCGAAAAGCCCACTCGAATCCTCCTGGCGAAAAAAGCCGTTTCCAAAAAGGATTTTTTGATTCTTTGCCAAATGCTTCCAACTTCGTTATCGTGAACTAAGAAAGGTGTTGAGAAAGTCTAATATTAGTCGATTATCAGAGCTCTCGCTTCTGCGGCTTTCTGTCCACCGGCCATGGCAAGCGGAATTAATAGTGGCGGAAATCTCCCAAAAAAATGAAACATATCCTAACCAAAGCTCAATCCAATAAGCCCCGCATTCTTCAGATATGCGTCCTGCTTGCCTCAACCGCTTTCCTTCCTCTCGGCATTGCTCGGGCACAGGAGAGAAAGCCAAAGAAAAAAACGAACCTTGAGCAAATGAGCGACGAGCGTCAAAGGGCGGTCTTCCAAAAAATTCGAGAGGCTGTCGCTGCCGGGGACCTCACGAGAGAAGAAGCCGCCAAAAAAATGGAGGCCATCAAAAAACGTAGCCAAAGCGATAACGGGCTACGTGCCAAATACGCGGAGGCTGAGGCCAAAATGAAAGCTGCTGTTGCAGCCGGAAAAATGACGCGGGCCGAAGCCGAAAAACGGCTCTCCCGACTCGCCAAACAACTCAAAGCAACATCGGGAAATAAGCCTGCCAACGAAAAAATGCAGGCCGTCGCTGAGGAAATTGAGGAAGCCCGAAAAGCCGGAAAAATTACCGATGAGGAAGCTCGAGAAAAACAGGAGGCCCTCCGGCGCCGTGTCGCAGGCTCCGGAAAAGCCAACGACCAACGCATGCGCCGTCAAAAATATGCTGATGCCGAACGCAAGCTAAAGAAAGCTGTCGAGGCCGGTGAGCTCAGTGAAGAAGCTGCCAAAAATCGCCTCATGCAGTTCAAAAACCGCCTCTGGCCGGACAAAGAATAGGACAAAACCTTATCTGGCCCTGCCCTACTTGGCAGGGCCTTCTTTCCAACTTATCCCTCGCCAAACTTCTGCAATTCTGTTCCTACTACTCGTAGTTTCATGAAAATCATTCCACCTTTGGCCCTTCTCTTCTCCCTCGCCGCTCTTGCCATTTCCCTCATCCGACAACCCGAACCTTCACTCGAAAAATCCTCTCCGTCAACCGCTCGGCTCGAAACTAGAATCCGCTCCCTCGAGAACGAACTCGCCCAACTCGCCAATGCGACAAGGCAACCCGTCAACGAATTTCAAGATCCTCTCACCAACCAATCTGACTCCAATTTACCACTCGATCCAAAAGATAGTGCTCCAACCAAACTCGAACAACAACTCAGCGACCTCGGTGTTCTCGAGCACTTCCGGAAACAAAAAGCAAAGCTAGCAGAAGCCCGTTCCATCGTCCTGGACTCCGAGCGAGACCAATGGGAAAGAGTCAAAACTCTCTCTTCACTCAAAGAGGGCGGAGAAATCGACGATAAAATCGTTTCCTCCATGATGCCTCTCTGGACCGCTTCACTCGAAGACCCAAAAGGTGGATACCTTCGCTGGCAGCTCCTCGAAAATCTACGCGGGACGACCAATGGAGAATTCCGGACCAATATCCTTGAGTGGATCGGTGAAGAAGAATCTTCGAAAATGCGTGGCCAGGCACTCGAAACTCTGGCTCCCATGGCTAGTGATCCCAACGTTACCGAATGGCTCGAATACCTCGCCGAAAATGATTCTGAACCACGAATCCAAGAACGCGCGCTTGGGATTCTCGGAAACAACAACGAAGGTAAATAAGGACAAAACTCTCAGTCCTCCCCTTCTTTCCCAAATTTGATCATAAGAAGACTATCACTCGCCCGCCTTCGCGGTGATCTTCACATGGAAAACTTTGTTGTGTTGACCCTTGCGCTTGCCAAGACGCATTAGGCCTTCCCCACAGGTCACCCAACTTTCGTGGTCGCTAATGCGGCAAACCCCAGAATTCCCCAGCGTTGCTTGATTCTCCGCAATTAGAACACGTTCCGTTTTCCGCATCACCTGCAGGGTTTCCGGATTGACCTGCGCAATAAAGAGAGGGGCACGATGCCGGAATATGTGGTCATTACTTGCGCCCTTGCGAGTATAAACGAGAAAGAGTCCTCCGCCACAGGTCACCCAATGCTGCTGCGTGTTATAACTGCCAAGGGGCAAGCCGTCGTCAAAAGTCCACTCACGAACCGGGTCAAACTTCAGTCCGTCCTTTGAGCTAGTCACATATGCGGAATGATCAGCTCGTAGGGTCAGGAAGTAGCGACCTTCAAACTCCGTCAATGAGGGTTCGTAGAGACCACGATCTCGGGGGATGTTCAGTTCAGTTCCATGTTCGAGATAAGTCAGCGTTTCACCATCAAAGCGACAACGGGCCACCGTGCTGGTGTAGTTGTGCTTTTGGACATCTGCGACGTAGCGCACCGGCAGGAAGATTTCTCCATTTGATAAATCCACCCGCTGGTTATTTCCTGCATTACAAGCGGTGATCTTTCGTCCAGAATGATCTTTCTCCGGCATATCGAGAAATTTCATTTCTCCCCAAGTTTTAGTCAGGGGATCCGCTACAGCATAGGACACTTTCTCACGCAAGCGCTTCTCTTCGGTCCCCTTTGCAAAATTGAAAGTTTTTCCAGTGGTAAGGACCGTCCCTGACTTAGCGTGCCAAGTCGGCCAAAGATCACCTGGAGCAACCTCGAATCCATCGGGCTGTCTCACACGCTGGAGCGACTTAATGAGCACTGGTTTACTCCATGTCCTTCCACCATCGCGACTAAGTGCTTGGTAAACGTCATGAAAGTCATGCGAAACGCCCTTGCCTGTCTCCGACATCGTCGTAATCCATACTGGGTCATCCCCCGGAACAAAAGCCGTCCGCGCCTGCCACCAATCCCACTTATCGGTTCCTTTGATAGAACCGAGACTCTCGAATTCAAGAGCGATTGGCTCAAGAGGATGAGCAGTCGCTAGGAGGACGAGACTTCCCAAATAGGTGCCCGTGGTGGTAAGAAAGGTATTCAAGAATTCAGATTTAAGGTACTATTCATGGAGCAAGCTCAGCTCTAAGAAAGTCGAAAATGCTCGGGAGATTACGACCACCATTGCGGTCCGTTCGTGTTTGTTGGAATCAACTATTTTCTTCGCAAGGGTGGCTTGAGATTCTACTCTGTTGTGAAACAACTTGCGGGTAATCCCTCGCCGTTCACAAGATTAGCTCCCAGCGGATTCGAAGCCCACGCATACCGGACCTTGGTTGGATTTTTGATGGCATCATGCCAGATTGCGACTTTCTCCCCATCAATCTTGGCCTGAGCCCACTGCCACTTACCATCAACATCTGCGATCTCGAAACGTTGTAAATCTTTTCCGTCGCGCGTTTTTAATCCCGAAGAATGGTCAAACGAAACCACTATCTTGCCATCTTTCTTCTCCATTCCAGAGTAAAGTGGGCCAGAGATCACGACATCCTTCTTCCCATAATCCTGAACCAAGGCCCAGCGAGCGAGGCGCTCACCAACATCATGCTTATTCTTAGGATGAATATCCCGAGCATCGCCAATGTCGTTGATCACGGCCATTCCGCTCTTTGGAATAGATTTTAGCGCACGGCGCATTTCATCCTGAACGACCACCCAGTCGCTCTCAGTACCAGCTTCTGTTGTTGGCTCACGGAAATTAGCTAACTGAACCCAATAAAAAGAAAGATCGTGTCCCCAGCGCTGGCGCCAGTCGTCCACCATACAGCCAAGAAGCTCTTCGTAGCTACGAGCAGTCCCAGCATTGGCATTGGACTCGCCCTGATACCATATCGCTCCCCGGTTTCCATAACCCACGATTGGAGCAATCATACCATTATAGATAGTCGATGGCATCGATGGATTCTTACCCGGATCACTAACCTTGCGAGGACCACGTGGCTTACGCCCCTTCTTGTCCTTTTCCCATTGGGCTAGTTTCTCCTTAAATGTCTTTACCTGCTTTTTAAAATTTTCTTCCACTTTCTTCGAATCGTACCCAGCGAGTGCTTTCGCTTTCATTTCGAGAAGCTTCATTCCGGCCGGTAATTCGCCCAGTGCTTCTTCACTCGTAAAAGCCTGAACCGGCTTCCCTCCCCAAGCGCACTCTATCACTCCTACCGGCACCCCTAGTTCCGCGCGAAGCTTCTTGGCAAAATAATAGCCAACCGCCGTAAATGATCCAGTATCCTGCGGTTGCGTTTTCTTCCAATTGCCTCGCCAATTTCGCTGTGGTCGATTTTCCGCAACATTCGCCGAAACAAAAACCCGCAATAGAGGATCATTAGCTTTAGCAACCTCCTCCTTAGCATTGGCGCTTCCTGAAACTCGCCACTCCATATTTGACTGTCCGGAAGCTAACCAGACCTCACCAACGAGAACATCCTTGATCACTTTCTTTGACCCGGCAGCTTCGACTACCAACTGACTTCCCTTAGCATTCACCTTAAGGCCCTTAAGATCGAATTTCCAATCTCCATTTTGATCCGCTCTTGTCCCATGGTCTTCTCCAGCAAAGGACAATTTCACCGGTGCATTCGGCTCGGTCCACCCCCAAATCGATGCAGTGGTATTGCGCTGCAACACCATCCCGTCCGAGAAAAAATTCGGCAGTTTCAATTCGGCCAAAGCAGGGAAGACCGTGAGAAGAAGGACTAGGTAAACTCGTTTCATATAAAAATCCCTCGATCTTACGGTCCAATTTGCTGCGGTCTTTCCAGATGTCGTCTTGCACTGCATAAAAACGCGCTTCATCTTCCCGACATGCGATTTTTCATCGTTTTTTCCACCCTAATAGCTCCACTTTTAAGTGCCGCCCTAGTTCCGATGCCGCGAGAGATCGATCTAGGTGAAGGGAAACTTGTCGTAGATGTTCAAACTGCAGTCATTGCTCCCGGCGATTTAGCCCCACAAGCCGAAGTTCTTACCGCTGCCCTACAAAAAACCACCGGTTATGTACATCGTTTTAGAACAGTTAAACAAGTGGCCCGGTTTCGCTATAAACGCGCGATCAAACTTAGCTTAGGTAAGTTCGAAAAACCCGAGTTCTACCGCATCGAGATTACCCCGGAAGGTGCCACCATCCAGGGCAGTGATCTTGCCGGCCTTATGCATGGTATCCAGACCATGGCACAGCTTCTCCCCATCAACGACAAACCACTACCAAGAGCACTCATCCCAGCCCAAATTATTCAAGACTGGCCGGAGAATCCACGCCGTATTTTTCATCTTGATGTCAACGCCCACCTTTTCCCGACTGACAATCTTAAATCGCTTATCGATTGGCTCTCATTCCACAAGCTCAACGAACTACATCTACAACTGAACGGAGATCACGGCTGGCGGATGGAGAGCCTAAGATTTCCCAAGCTCCATGAAACCGGAAGTATTAGAACATCAACTCCACCTTTCGGTGATCCCACCGGGAGCGACTCGACTGAATATGCCGGCTACTATTCTCGCGAAAAAATTAAAGAACTAATTGCCCATGCCAATTCCAGGGCCATCACCGTGGTTCCAACCTTCACCTTCACAACCGGAGCCACTTCCTTGATTGCCTCATATCCCGAACTTGGAGATTCTCCTCTCAAAGTCGCCAACACCTGGGAAGATCGAAAAATTGGTATTCTTCAAACCGATTCTACTCTCAGATTCCTTGATGAACTTTTAGCAGAAGTCGCCGAATTATTTCCTGCGGGAAATATTCGAATTCAGGGTAGCTCGTCAAAATTCCACGATTCTCTTGAAAAAATTATTGCGAGACATCGGAAGAAAATTCTCCTTTCCGACAACATCAAAACCACCGATTTCTCGGTCTACTCGCGGCGTAAAGAAGCTGAGCTCCTCCTTGCCACAAAGCTAGAGGCCGAAGAAGGATTTAACCCCGTCCACAAAGTATACCAATGGCAACCAGCACCACTTTCGCAAGCCAGCCTCCGCACGCGTTACGTTCACGAATTCGCCAAGCTCCAGTATCTCGTTTTCCCAAGAATCGCAGCCTTCGCTGAAGCCACCTGGTTGCCAGCCTCAAACCTAAATTACGTAGAATTCCGAACACGCCTCGACTCCCTCGACAAGCGCTATCGGCTCGGTAAGGTCTACGCCTCCCTCGTTTACGACCCGCCCGCCAAAAAGGCGAGTTATGATAGCATCATAACTTCTTCGATCGAAGCCCGGGAAGGATACAGTCCGGAGCTCATTTTTGACGGAAAGCTCGATAGTTTCTTTTGGTCCCTCGGTGGCCTAAAAGACAATGATCACCTCACCGCGGAATTCCCATGGCCAGCGACTGGCGAGGTGACTGTAAACACCGGAAAAAACGGCATAACCGCCGGCATTCTCGAATCCGGTATCCTCGAACTTTCGAAAGATGGTAATACCTGGGGTAATCCTAAGGAATTATTCGAAGGCTCAGCCACCCTTCCAGTGCCGCAAGGAACTCGCTTTGTTCGAATACGCGCCACCGCCCCGCAAGACGAACCCCTAATTTTTAGCGAACTTCTTCTAACGCCTGCGCTACTTACTCCTGTCCACCAAGAGAAGAGGGAGGTCGAACTTCGATTTAAGAAGAAGAAGATCGAGCTAACATTTAAAGCAGACTTCAGTAAAAATCCCGAGTTCCGTGACGAAGTCGAAATCGCCAGGAGGATCTTCTTCGAAAATTGGCTTCCGCTCGCTAAACGCATTGGCACCGCGGACTACCCTGACACCCCCCGCACTTTTGAAATCGAATCTGGGGAGCCCGGGAATCTGACCGAGGCCCAAGTGAAAGATTGGGTTTTCAAACGCCTTATCCCACAACTTCAGAACTACCCGGCTAATCCACCCAATTGGATAGTCACCGGGATACAAGCCCGACTACGTGGAGACATCGCAAAAGATCCTGACAAGAGAAAATTTAAAGAGGGTGGTTCACAAACCGCCGCGTTCTTCGATTGGATCGCCAAAACACATCGGGAAGAATCTCTCATCGCAATCTCACAAGACTGTCGAAACGGCAGCTACCGTGAAACTCGCTGGAAGCTCTTTACAAGAAAAAGCCTCGCCGAGCTGGCGGCACTTTATCAGGCGGCACCATAGAGGAATTTACGGTCCTCAGAAGCGCCCCCCTGAATCTTATATCCGTAAAGTAAATCGGTAAAATTGTAAGCCTCGCTCGGACAAGACCTAGTCGTCATTAAGCGTTGGGCAAGGTATGACCTTCACGATAATGTTCACGATCAAGTTTAGTCGCAGCAGCTCCAAACTCACCCGTAAACTTCTTCCCATCAGTAGTCAAAGGAGCCCCTAATCCAGGCTTGGTCGCACCGATACCATTAGCCTCAAAATGGGCCATCATGCGATCAACAGCATCAGTAATCTGAGCTTGCCCTTTTAAGGACGCCTTAATTTGCTCTGGCGGAAGTTCCTTCCCCAGAGATAACGCATGTGCCCCGATATGTGCGAGCGCAGCTGAATGGTGACCATTCTCAGCATTGTGAAGTGAATTCTGTTTTCCACTTAGGCAAGCGTCGAAGAAGTTGTGGATATGATTCTGACCACCTTTAAATTCCTTAACCAATTTACCGTCCTTATCAACAATCTTGCAACTAGCTCCATGTCCTCCGAGGAGAGACCCTCCCTCATACTCAATGACATTTCCAATCGTCACTCCGCGGTACTTTGGCATACCATTTTTCCAGTTGAGACCTTTTTTTGGCAACCCTCGCACTTCAAATAAAATCGGGGCCGGCTTCTGATCCACATAAAGGATTTGCGTATTCGCAGTATCGCCATCGTCATCGTAACCGTAACGACCACCGATACTCAAAATTGCTGGGGGAAGCTCCATTGGGTCACCCAGAGCCCAGCGGCACACATCAAGCTGATGTGGGCCCTGGTTGCCAAGATCTCCGTTGCCATACGGTGACTGCCAGTGCCAATCGTAATGAAACTGTTTGCGGCGTATCGGTAGCACTTTCCGCGGTCCAGACCACAGATCGTAGTTTACCGTCTTCGGAGCCTCGACCGGAGCCTCGACCTTTCCGATCGACTTACGCGGCTTGTAACAAAAGCCTCTGGCCAAGGTTAACTTGCCAAAGTTCCCCTCCTTCAACCAAGCAAAGGCCTCGGCCCAGCAGGTCTCCGACCGGCGCTGAAATCCGTGTTGAATTACCGTCCCATACTTCGCTTGTCCATCAGCCAACTTCTGACCTTCCCAGACGTTGTGGGAAACTGGCTTCTCCGTGTAAGCGTCTTTCCCATTTGCGGCTGCAGTCAATGCAATCACGGTGTGGGTATGGTTTGTCGTTGCAATACAAACCGCATCAACGTTCTTGTCCTCGCACACTTTCCGATAGTCTGAATAGGTCTTCAAACCCGTAATCTTATGGCGCTTTTCCATCTCCACCACCCGACGCTTTAGCTGATCAGAATCGATGTCGCACAAGCCAACGAGACGAGCCTTTTTATGGGAAATCACCGCGTTGATATGGTTCGAGCCACGGCCTTTGACACCAATCACCACTACGCGAAGTTCGCCGTTAGAGCCTACCGCTTTGGCGAAGGGAGAAAGAAGGGAATAAGTGCCCGCAAAGGCCGAAGATCTGAGAAGCTTACGACGATTCATAATTTGGCATACAACTACGAAGACAAAGAGGTCAGCTTGTCATCATTTTGGCGCTGCACTGGTTTTGTTCCAATAGATAACAACATTCTTTGTCGCCCGCCCCGCAGCGACCAAATCAAGGTCACCATCTCCGTCAAGGTCGGCTGCCTTCATGTCCTCGCAAGCCATCGTATTATCATCAATCACAGCATGCTGTTTCCACTCGCTACCATCCTTATTGGTCGGCACATAGAGACGAATTCCGACTTTCTTGTCTTCCCCCGTTTTTTGACGCCAGCCTGCCGCCACCTGATCATAGCCAAGGCCCAAAAAATCTCCTGTTACCAAGGCATGTCCCTGGCTCAAGCCATCATCAATCACAACCCGATTTTGTGACCAAAGCCCACTCTTAGCCTCGGGATTGATCACCACTTCGTTCCCGTGTATCGGCTCAATAGAGGTAATGAACCGTTTCCCATTCGGAAGCTTGCCAAGCCGCACTTCCCCCGCGCCTTTCTCGGTCATCTGGCGCGCGGTCCACTGATTTTTCCC
>TARA_B100001057_G_scaffold328773_1_pt1 | contig 22736 bp, 22 predicted proteins | sample TARA_B100001057 | Tara Oceans TARA_B100001057 (sample SAMEA2621839) | marine metagenome | biome: marine biome (ENVO:00000447); feature: surface water layer (ENVO:00002042); material: "saline water (ENVO:00002010), including plankton (ENVO:xxxxxxxx)" | depth 5 m
TAGAATCATCACCTCCCTCTGCCCCACTACAACCTTTTTTGGAGAAAAGCTTTATAAAAATCAAGCGCTACAGCCGGACAAGCAAGAGGTTGAAAGACGACTAAAGCAGTATTATTGGCCCTACCACAACAAAATAGATGAGCTACTTCAATCGTGTAAGGAAGAATTTGGAGAGGTTTTGTTTTGGGATGCACACTCGATCCGCAGAAATGTTGAAACAATTCAAAAAGAAGATTTTCCAGATTTAATTTTGGGCAATGACGATTTAAAAACTGCTGGAACCACTTTTATTGACCAGGCGATTCAAACCTTAGGATCAGAATCATTAGAGCTTAAACACAATACTCCTTTTAAAGGTGGATATATTACTCGATCTAAAGGCAAGCCTAACGAAAATATTCACGCACTTCAGCTTGAGATGTGCAAAGATCTATATATGTCAAATAAAGAAACAAGCTATGATGCCGTAAAAGCAATGCGTGTAAAAAAATTATTAAAAAATACTTTTGAAAAATTAATATCGCAATTGAATGGCTAAATTTTCTTTTAAGGGTTTGTTACAATCCGATGGGTGGCATGACAACGTAATTCTGACAACAGACAGTCACGGTATTCTGACAGATATCTCCTCAAATTGTGATAACCAAGACTGCAAAGATTATGCGCTACCCGGGTTTCAAAATGCCCATTCGCATGCCTTTCAATATGCAATGGCTGGTTTGGCAGAGCTTCATGCACCCAATCAACAAAAGAATGACTTCTGGAGCTGGAGAAAGTCCATGTATCATTTGGCTTTATCCATGAGTCCAGAACAAATGGAATCCATCGCCGCCATGCTTTATCAAGAGATGTTAAGACACGGCTACACCCACGTTGCGGAATTTCATTATGTCCACCATGATAAAAATGGCCAGCCCTATCAAAATAAAGCGGAGCTTAGTGAACGGATTGCGAGAGCCGCTGAAAGGGCTGGAATCAACCTGACCATTATTCCAATTTATTACGAACAAGGTGGTTTTGGAATTCCCGCGCAAGCAGACCAAAAAAGATTCCTTTCAAAATCATTAGATGACTACTTAGAGCTCTACCACCAGGTAGAAACAATGGCGACTGACTACGCTAATTGCTCAGTAGGACTTGGTGTACATTCCATGCGTGCAGTCGCCTTAGATAACATTATCAGATTGGCAGAATTTAGACAGCATAAAGTTCCCTTTCACATTCATGTTGCAGAGCAGCTTAAGGAAATCGAGTCATGTTTAGCTCATACTGGTTTGAGGCCTGTAGAATGGCTCTTGAAAAATATGGAGATAAATGAGGATTTTCACCTCGTACATGCCACACATCTCAATGATAATGAAGTTTCAGGATTGGCAAAATCAAAAACAAATGTTGTACTCTGCCCATCAACCGAAGGGAATCTGGGAGATGGTTTGTTTCCGCTTGATTCATATTTGACTCATAAGGGAAATTGGTCGATTGGAACTGATAGCCACATTGGACTCAATCCCTTCGAAGAATTACGCATTCTAGATTATGGCCAACGCTTGATTTCACATAGCCGAAATACATTTGGAAATAATACATCCGGAGATAATGGGGCATTGGCTATTGACGCTGTATTGCGAAATGGCAGACGAGCTATGGGTTCAGAAATAAAGCATTATTTTGAAGTAGGAAAACCACTTAATGCATTTGTTATGTCTGCTGAACATCCATTAATTCAAATGACAGGCAAACAAAATTTAACAAATACCCTTGTATATGCCTCTGACCCAACAATGAATAAGGGAACGATCGTAAATGGTAGCTGGAAAATAAAAGACAATAAAGTAGAGCATAATGCAATTCAAGAAGACTTTTTAAAAACAATGAACGCTTTATCAAACCGGTTCTAAATTTTTAGGGGTAGACATTTTTAATTTTGAGTTTTCTTTAGTATCTTATAGTAATGCTTAAAAATCTAAAACTTGTCCGAGATTTCTTTCCATTTGTGTTGCTAAAATTTCACATTAAGTACAATTTTTTCGGTCTTCTCTATTGGGCACTTCTTTTCAGCATACTTTTTGGATTACTTGGCTCGAATTTCGGTGTCCCGTATCTTTTTTATTCACCAGACTACCTTGGTGAGGTTGGTTTATGGTCCTTCGCATTATTAGGATTCTCGGTTGGAGGTTTTTGTATGGCTTTTAACGTATACAGCTACATTAAACTCGGTCCAAGATTTCCCTTTTTAGTCGTTGTTTCTACACCATTTTTTCGTTTTTGTATCAATAATTTCTTGCTTCCATTAAGCTACATCATCGTTTATTTAGTAAAAATGTCTCAATTTCAGCTGAATGAGGAACTTGCGAGTTCTAGTGATGTACTCATTTACAATGTATCTTTTTTCATTGGCTTCTCTCTTTTTATATTTTTAAGTATACTGTATTTTTTTCCACTCAGAACCAACAAGGATGCGGACGACTCTATCACAGAATCAAATCCAGTATCAACAATTACAAGCAAAGGAATCGGGCAAAAATGGTACAATTACTTTCGTGAAAAAAGGACGCGTCCCATATATTACATAGGTCGAAGTTTCAAGCTATACAAAAGCAGAAGTGTCGCCCACCTGGATAAAGGTGTTGTGGAAGGTGTTTTTTCTAAAACGAGAATCAATGCATTTATTTTTGAGGTATTGACCATCACTGCATTCATTAGCTTAAGCTTTTTTCGGAACTACTCGCTTTTTGAGGTGCCAGCAGCAATGAGCATTTTGATGCTCCTAACTATATTATCAATGGTCATAGGTGCATTAAATTCTTGGTTTCACAGATGGACCTATCCACTGATTTTTTTCATTGTGATTTTAATGTCTTTTCTCTCTTCAAGGGTGGATCTTTTTCGCTATACAAGTTTTGCTTTAGGTCTAGATTATAGTAAGGAAAGCATCATCAATTACAGTCCAGAAAACATCAGAAAAAACCATAAGCTCGCGCCAACAGATAGCACCTCGGAAAAAAACATCATTAAAATTCTCGAGCATTGGAAAAGATCAACGGGTGAAGAAAAACCCAAACTCATTATTGTAAATACCTCTGGTGGAGGTTTAAGGAGCGCATTATGGACCTTTACCGTACTTTCAAATGCAGACGAAATGCTCAATTCAAAGCTGAGCAAACACCTTCAGATGATTACAGGTGCTTCGGGAGGCATGATTGGTGCAGCCTATTTTCGTGAAATCAATCTTCGCAAAAAACTAAAAACACTTCGTGGAGACAACTTGTTTTTTAAATCTCGTCTCAGCAAGGACCTTTTAAACAGATTGTCTTTCTCAGCTTCAACCAGCGATCTATTTATGCGTTACAAGGAACTTACCTACAATGGAAAAAAATATACCCAAGAACGAGGAAGCGAATTTGAAGCAGAGCTTCACCAAAACCTTCAAAACTATCTAGAGCATCCACTCGGATATTATGAAAAATATGAGCAATCGAGCAGTATTCCGCTCATGATTTTTAGTCCTACCATCGTGAATGACGGTAGAAGAATGTTAATTTCTGCACAAAACTTAAGCTTCATGATTGGAAATAATCTGAATACCAGCTTTGAAAACATTGATTTCCAGTCCTTTTTCAAAAAGAACAACCCTAATGAAATCAGATTTTCCTCCGTTTTAAGAGCAAGTGCTACCTTTCCTATGATCATGCCAATGATGGCAATGCCTACAACACCAGAAATACAGCTCATGGATGCCGGGATCAGAGATAATTACGGCGGAAAGGTTTCCGTAGATTACCTTTTCGCACTAAACGATTGGATACTTAAAAACACCTCAGGTATCATTATCCTTGAAATTAGAGATACCAAAAGAATCATGAGTAATGAAAAATATAAAGAGGTTTCATTGATGGATAAACTTTTTCTGCCTTTTGGCAATTTGCTCACCAATTTTACGCGAACACAGGACCTCGATCAAGAGCAGCTCATCAAACTTTGTAAAAGTAGTTTTGACTTTCCTGTCGATAAAATCACATTTAATTTGAGAGAAGACTACAACGAAAGAATTTCTTTATCATGGCATTTGACAAAGAGAGAAAAACAAAAAATTGAGGCAGCATTTTCGAGTCTTGAGAATCAAATCGCCCTAAAAAAACTCGATAAACTGACGAAATCTGAATAAAAAAAGGGGGCCGGAGCCCCCTTGATTTCATTAACCTGTAGCAAAGTTAATCTAAATACAACATCGTTTAACGGAATAAAGTCAAAATGGTTTCATCCTGCAATTAACATTTTAGCATTGATAAACAATTTACGGCTATGATGAACGATTGGACTCCTTCAATATATTTGTTACATGAGTAAGGCAAAACCTTCCATTTCAGCACTTGTCAAGCTAATTGATGACCCGGATGAAGATGTGTTCCTCCATGTGCGTGATGAAATCATAAAATGTGGTAGCACTGCCATTCCTTACCTCGAGAAGTCTTGGGAAGAAGACTACTACGGTTTAGTTTTTCAAAGTAGAATTGAAAATATTATTCATGATATCCAATTTGAAGAGGTCAAGACGAGTCTCGAAAAATGGAACAATTGTGATGAAAAGGACCTACTTGATGGAGCAATCATTGTGGCAAAATACCAGTACCCTGGCTTAGATGAGGAATCAATACGAAGCTTTATTCAAACCATCAGACAGGATATCTGGCTGGAGCTCAACGATCATTTGACCGCCTATGAGCAAGTGAAAATTTTCAATCGAATCTTTTTCAAGGCACATAAATTTCATGGTGATAGCAAAAACTACCACTCGCCTGTTAATTCATATATCAATACAGTACTAGAAAGTAAAAAGGGCAATCCCTTGAGCATATGTTTATTGTATAGCATTATCGCACAATCATTGGATCTTCCAATCTATGGGGTAAATCTTCCTAATCACTTTGTATTGGCTTACATCGATACGCGAGGAAGTGTGGCAATGATCAATGAAGAAAATGAATTCGGGGTACTATGCTACATCAATGCTTTTTCTAATGGTGTAATTTTCAATACGAATGAAATCAAACAATTTCTCGATGAACTAAAACTACCGCACAGACGAGAATACTTTGAGCCATGCTCAAACTCAGCAATTATCAAAAGGATGCTCAACAATCTAATATCTTCCTTTCAGCGGGTCGGAAACTCGGAAAAAGTAGAGGAATTAACACTTCTAAGAAACATCATTCAAGGTAGTTAAATCTGAAGGGATAGGATTCGTATATTTGGGGTATGAAGTACAACCATACTGTAGAAGAACGATTCATTAGGTACGCAAAGATAGATACCACAGCAGATCCAAATTCAACCACTTTCCCATCATCAGAAATACAAAAAGACCTTGGTCGTCTTCTGGTTGATGAGCTTAAAGCGATGGGGGCTTCAGACGTTGAAATGGATAAATGGGGATATGTTTTTGCGACAATTCCTTCTAACTCTGAAAAGTCTAATGTACCAACCATATGCTTTTGCTCTCACATGGATACCGCACCTGACTGTAGTGGAACAAACGTAAAACCAATGGTACACAGAAACTACCAAGGTGAACCAATTGTCCTTCCAGACGACACAACGCAAATTATAACCAAAGAAAAACAAACCTACCTTCAGGGGAAATATGGAGACGATATAATTACAGCAAGTGGTGAAACCCTCCTTGGCGCCGATGATAAGGCGGGTATCGCGATCATAATGGATTTTGCCAAGTACATGCTAGAACACCCGGAATTAAAACATGGAGACATCAGAATATTATTTACTCCCGATGAAGAAATTGGCAAAGGAGTAGATCACCTCGATATGGAAAAACTTAATGCGGACTTCGGCTATACTTTGGATGGAGGACCTGAGGGCTCCATTGAAGATGAGTCTTTTTCAGCAGATGGTATGAAGGTGACCATAGAGGGTTTGAGTGCACACCCAGGTTATGCAAAAGGAAAAATGGTCAACGCAATTAAGATGGCAGCATTGCTCGTAGATTCATTACCAAAAGATAGCTTAACACCGGAAACCACATCGAATAGAGAAGGTTTTATTCACCCATTCGCAATTGAAGGTGCGCTTGAAAAAGCTTCTGTCGAATTTATCATTCGTGATCATCAGACATCAAAACTTGCAGAATACGAAAAATTGATTTCTGAAACCATGCAGTCAATTGCTGATAATCATCCAGGAATTGAATATAATATTGAAATCTTCGAGCAGTACAGAAATATGAAGGAAATTCTCAATGAGCACCCTCAGGTTTGCGACTATGCAGGGGAAGCCATGGAGAAAGTTGGTGTAAAACCAATATATAAAATCATTCGTGGGGGCACTGATGGATCCCGGATGTCCTTTATGGGGATGCCCTGTCCAAATATTTTCACTGGTGAAATGGCGATACATTCAAGACAAGAATATGTGGTTGTTCAGGACATGGAAAAGTCTGTGCGTACGCTGATCGAGCTGATTCAAATTTGGGAGAAAAAGCATGAATGAAAGGCTGATTCTAAAAGAAATTGAAAAAAAATCTTTTCAATCCATTTATCTGCTGCACGGTGAGGAACCCTACTTTATTGACCTCATCTCAAATGCACTAATTGACAATGTTTTAAAGGATGATGAAAAAGAATTCAACCAAGGTATTCTTTATGGCAAGAGTACCGACTTGAATATCCTTGTCAACGAGCTAAGGTCATTTCCAATGGGTAGCGAAAAACGTCTAGTTGTATTAAAAGAGGCGCAAGACTTTAAAAATTTCGAAGCACTATGCCCCTATTTTGAAAACCCAAACCCTACGACAATATTTGTGATTTGCTATAAGTATAAAAAGTACGACGCTCGTAAAAAGTCACTCAAGCTTGTCGCAAAACAAGGTACGGTATTCCTCTCTGAAAAAATTAAAGAATACCAACTAAACGAATGGATTCAACGCTATGTAACCGGACGCGGATTTAGTCTAAATTCAAAAGCAACAATGCTACTCAACGAGTTTTTAGGCAATGACCTTGGACGCATCGTTAATGAAGTTGAGAAGCTGGGAATCATCTATCCAAAAGGGACAGCACTCGATGAAAAGCATATAGAGGAAAACATTGGGATCTCTAAAGACTATAATTTATTTGAGCTTACCAATGCCGTTGCAGCACAAGACATCCACAAAGCATTTAAAATCATTCACTATTTTGAGATGAATCCAAAAGCCGCCCACATCACCACAGTTGTTTCTTCACTTTTTACATTTTTCTCAAACATACTCAAAATTCACTTCTTAAAATTTACTGCTAGAGAGGCCATTGCGAAAGAACTACGCGTTCATCCTTTTGTTGCTGGAGAGCTTAATAAAGCGAAAGCAAAATTTAGCCCCAAAAAAATCGCATTTAATATGGAAGTTCTTCAAGAATATGATTTAAAGTCAAAGGGCTATGGTAATACAAGTTCAAGCCAAGCAGAGCTAATGAAAGAAATGGTTTTTAAATTATTAAACCCATGATTTTCTATGCTCCAGACTGTACGATGCAGCATTCGGAATACACGCTCTCAGAGCTTGAATCCAAACATTGCATTAAAGTATTAAGAAAAGTAAATGGAGACAGAATTGAACTCGTAAATGGAAAGGGAGGACAATTCATTTGTGAAATCATAGACCACCACTTCAAAAAATGTAGGGTTAAAATCATTGAGCGTACATATCATGAACCGCAAAATAAAGCGCTTCATATAGCCATGGCGATTCCAAAAAGTAGTGACCGTCTAGAGTGGTTTCTCGAGAAGGCAACAGAGCTGGGATTTTCAAAGCTTTCTCTTATTAATTGTACGAACAGTGAACGCAAATCAATCAATCAAAAAAGACTGGAAAAAATAGCCATTTCGGCATTGAAGCAATCAAAGAGATACTATCTCCCTACGATTGAAACTCCCGTCCCTTTTTTGACATTTATTAAAAAGGAACCTAATGGGTATATTGGTCATTGCTACGAGGCAAAAAAAAAACATGCCAAAACAATATCGCAAGTTGCCCCTATTCTTATCGGACCTGAAGGTGACTTTTCGCTCAAAGAAATTGAAAATGCCAAGTCTTCTGGGTACATTGAAATAGAGCTGAGTAAAAATAGATTGCGGACAGAAACTGCGGCACTTTGCGCTGTTTTTTACCTGTCAAATGTATAACGGAAAACTTCGAAGCTGTTTTTGTGACGGTCGTCTATTTCTTGCTTAAGCACCAATTCTTTGCTCCACTTACTTTCGTCAAATTCTGGAAAAAAAGTATCTGCATCATAATCGCCATCGATATGCGTGATGAACATTTCATCCACAACTTCTTGTGCTAAAGCCAGGGTATAAATCTGTCCCCCACCAATAATAAAAATGGTTTTTTCTGAATCGTGTTTATATGCCCCAAGGGCATCATCTAAGGAGTTGAACACATCACAGTCTTCCGCTTTGAAGTTGGAATTGCGCGTGAGGATAACATTCCTTCGATTTGGCAGAGGTCTGTATTTCTCTGGTATCGAATCATAATTCTTCCTTCCCATGACCACAATATGATGTGCCGTATTTTCCTTAAAAAACCGCATATCATTCGGTAGATGCCACATAAGGTCATTGTTTTTTCCAATCCCCCTATTCTTATCCATTGCTACGATTAAAGATACTTTCATTATATGGCCACTGCAGCTTTAATATGTGGATGAGGGTCATAATTCAATAATTCAAAGTCTTCAAATTTGAATTCAAAAAGATCTTTCACCTCGGGATTTATTTTCATTGTGGGAAGCGGTCTAAAATCTCTCTCTAGCTGAAGTCGAGCTTGATCAAGGTGGTTGGAATAAAGGTGGGCATCACCGAGTGTATGAACGAAATCTCCCAGTTCCAAATCACAAACTTGAGCAATCATCATTGTCAAAAGTGCATAAGAGGCAATATTGAACGGCACTCCTAGAAAGGTATCGGCACTTCTTTGATAGAGCTGACAGCTGAGCTTATTATTGGCGACATAAAATTGAAAAAAGGCATGACAAGGAGGTAAGGCCATTCCAGGTATTTCCGCTACATTCCACGCTGAAACAATGATTCTTCTGGAATCGGGGGTCTCTTTAATTTGCCTAAGTATTTGCTTAATTTGATCTATACTCTCTCCATTCGCAGTTGGCCAGCTGCGCCATTGAGATCCGTAAACAGGACCCAAATCACCATTATCATCTGCCCATTCATCCCAAATTGAGACCTTATTTTCTTTTAGATAACCAATATTGGTATCCCCTTTTAGGAACCATAGCAATTCGTGAATTATGGACCGTAAGTGGAGCTTTTTGGTAGTTAAACATGGAAATCCCTCACTTAAATCATAACGCATCTGGTAGCCGAAAACGGAAATTGTCCCAGTCCCAGTTCTATCCTCTTTTGTTGTTCCATTATCTAAAATATGCTGGAGCAAATCATGGTATTGTCTCATGTTTCAAAAATAGAATTTTTTAGCACAGATTTTTCAAGGAAAGACAAGGTTTTTTTAACAAGTTAATAACCATTAAAATACGCAGAATTGTATTAATTTTAATTCTATGAAAGCGATTGTACTTTCCTATTTACTGATGACCTCATTTGGCTTAATGGCTCAGATTAAGCGAAAAGACCTTGGTCGCTATGAAGGTACTGTACCGGCCTATAAAATCAACATTGGACAAGAACTACTGACCGTTCAAGCTAGTCCCATATCAGTGGACCTGAATAAAGAAAATATATTATTGAAAATTGGGTCGAGAGAATATACCTCAACATATCAAGTAAAAAAACTCGAAAGAAGAAGGTATGAAATTCTTGTTAGGGTCCCCTATTCGGATTTAAAAGAATCTTTCAGCTTAAATGGAAAGCGCAAAGAAATGATACGTAAAGGTATTTTCCCTCAGCCGGACTGCAAGCTCAAAAAAGGACTATAAAGGAAACCTTAGTGTGAAGGTGGTCCCCTCACCTATATTACTTTTGACAGAAATTTTCCCCTTGTGTCCCGCAACGATGAGCTGAACGTAGTATAAACCAAGTCCAAAACCTTTGACGTTATGCACATTACCCGTAGGGACTCTGAAAAATTTATCAAAAATCGCCTTTTGATGTTCTTTACTTATACCAATCCCCATATCTGAAAAATCAATCGAAATGTACTGCGAAGACACCTCTGTTTTAATTGAAATCTGAACATCTCCCTCACTGTACTTTACAGCATTGTCCATCAGATTGTAAAACACATTGGTCAGGTGAACACGGTCCGCCAAAAGGATATGAGAGGTGGTCGATAAATTGAGTTTTAGCTGGCTTGTTTTTTCAGTCTGAAATGCTTCAAAATTTTCCTTTAATTGGGTTAAAAGTTCACGCAAATCAAATTTTTCTTTATTCAATACAAGCTCATTTTTGTCAAGCTTGGCAACATTTAAAACCCGCTCAACTTGCTGCTCTAAGCGCTTATTTTCGTCGTAAATAATGCCTGCATACTTTTTAACTTTATCGGCAGAGGTTTGAGCATCTTGTAAAAGCATTTCAGACGATAAGCTAATGGTTGAGATAGGTGTTTTTAGCTCATGTGTCATATTATTGATGAAATCGTTCTTCACCTCTGATAGTTTTTTCTGTCGAAAAATAATCACCAAAGAATATATGAAAAAGAAAGCAACCAATAAGACAATGATACCAATATAAATCCACGGGGAGATGAACTTAACGGGTACAATAGGCTCTGCCCTAATATTTGGAAAAAACACAGTGAAATAATGCCCGTCATTTTTAATGGTCACATTTTCAGAGGTGATTCCCTCTTGATTTTTGGAAGATGGCTCATACAACGAATCCTTTGAAAACTTAATTAAGTTTCCGTAAACAATTGAGTCCGTAAAACAATCATAAATTCCGTACACGAAATTTTGATTAATATTCTGTGCATAAAAGGATTTTTTTAATAATGTCTCAAGGTAAAACGGTTGAAGCTCCTCATTGATATCAACCATAAATCGATTGGAACGAATCTGCTTGACTGCTCCGTAAAGCTCAGAACTATCAGCAAGGTTTGTATTGATTTTCTCCAATACATTTCGCAATGCTACATGACTCTGCTCTGAAAACTCCTTGATATTGAGACTATCCTCTTTCTCTTGAATTGCAATATTGATGTCCTGAAGCTCCATGGTCTTTCGGACCCACACCAATTGCACGACAAGAATGCTTGATATGGATAGAACACCAAATAAAATTAAAGTATTAAGAGAATAACGCCCCATAACTATTTGACTAGTAGGCCAAAGATAGGGAATTCAAAATTTTAAAATCCTTGAACTCCATTCACTGTGGTATACTTCAAAATGTTCTTCTTATCAGGGTGAATTCGTGCAAAAGCAGACTGAACTGCCAAGGTACCCTCATGAAATCCGCACAATATAAGCTTAAGCTTATTTGTATAAATGTTTACATCACCTATGGCATAAATTCCCGGGATATTCGTAGAATAATCTGTCGTATCTACTTTTATCGCATTTTTTTCAATTTCCAAGCCCCAATCAGCAATAGGTCCTAAGGATGGCTTTAAACCAAAAAGAGGTATAAAATGATCAGTCAGCTCCTCAAAGCTTCCTTCTTTTTGATGTTTTATGGTTAAGCTTTCTAATTTTGATTCGCCGTTTAAACCAACAACTTCAGCTTCTGTGACTAATTTTATTTGCTTTTGATCCGCTAAATCAATGACACGCTGAACAGAGTCAAGATGCCCTCTGAACGAGCTGCTTCTGTGGACGAGCACCACCTCTTTAGCAATTTTCTTTTCTGCTAAAAAGATTGACCAGTCTAAGGCAGAATCACCTCCACCAGCAATCACACATTTTTTACCTCGGTAAAATTCTGGATCTTTTATGATGTACTCAACCCCCTTATCCTCAAAATCGTTGATATTGGAAATCGGTGGTTTTCTCGGCTGAAATACACCAAGACCTCCGGCAATCATTACTACTGGTGCTGCATGTTCAACCCCACTCTTCGTCGTCACAATAAAAGAACCATCTTCCTGCTTATCGATGGAAACTGCTGCATCACCCAGAGTAAATCCAGGCTTAAAAGGTTCAGCTTGAACCATAAGGTTATCTACAAGGTCTCCCGCAAGCACGGATGGAAAACCCGGAATATCATAAATAGGTTTCTTTGGATAAATTTCTGCGCACTGTCCTCCCGGAATAGGAAGCGAGTCTATTAAATGGCACTTTAGCTTTAAAAGACCTGCTTCAAAAATTGTAAATAAACCCACTGGACCAGCCCCGATTATGATAATGTCTGTTTTAATCATTTCTTCATTTAAAAGTTTTACAAAATTAAAGAATTCTATAAATTCTTTACCGCATAAATAGGGTATTCTTAAAGAAACAAAAGCAAGAACAGGAAGTTCAACGACATCAGCTAAAAATAAGTCAGTTTTCGCCATATCAATTCAAGAGGACCTTGTCTATATCTGTTCATTACCCAAGTTGATAGTATGAAAATTAGCACCCAAACAAAAAGAACAACTCCCCATTGTTCAAGACGATTAAATTTTGCAAAATAACCGAAGCCATGCCCATAAAAAATGAAGGTACAAACGATTGAGCTCATGATATAATTTGTAAAGGCCATTCGGCCCACTTTTTTAAGTAAATTTTGCAATCGAGCACCAAAACCTTTTGTTGACCAGAATACCAAAATAGAAATGTAGGATACGGCCATAAAAAAAGAGGCAATATAAGTGAATTGATGACCAACAGTCATAGACCAGGCTCCCTCCCATAGGCGCTCGTAGGAGAGATACAAACCAGAGGCGGAAATGACTAACCCTATAATTAAAAACACCAGCCCAAAGCGCAAGTAATAAACCCCACCTTTAATTGCTTTAAACCATTCTAATCGAAAGAGAAGAATACCTGTAATCATCATCGCAGAATAGCGCCATAAACCATCATAAAGGAATAGAAATGTCTCAAGATAGTAGGCAGCTTGAGATCGAGCTTGCATTTGCCCGAAGTAAGAACTCCGGTATGCTTGAATTTCTTTTAACATATTGCTTGACTCGGGATTCCAAATAGGACCATAAATTTCCTCTAATTCTGCGGGTGATAGTGCATAATAGGTCAATAAGTCCATAAAAATTGGAATCATAAAAAGTAGGGAGGCTATAATCACCAAACGTTTTGAGCTCCAGTTTCGAATAAGAAAAACCAAACATCCACAAACGGCATAAGGGACCAAAATATCGCCCATCCAAATTAGGTGTGCATGTATGAGACCAAATCCCAACAATAGCAACATTCTTTTGTAGTGGTATGTAATAGGTTTCAATCCTCTCTTCTCGATGTTTTGGACAAACAACATCATTCCAGCACCAAATAATATGGAGAACATACTCATGAACCGCATATCCGCAAAGAGAAAGGCAAAAGAATGAAGCCACCCATTTACACCGTCAATACCGGCCCCAAGAGTTGGATTAATATACGCCACCCCAATATGCGAAAAAGACGTGATGTTCATAATCAAAATACCAAGTATAGCAATCCCTCGTATTAGGTCGAGCGAATCAATTCTGTTCTTTGTAGGAGCTGCTTTCATGGTTTGTTTTTTCAGTGCAACGCTCGAACTGTCTTTTTCTTTTGTTGATTTTTAATTACGCCGTTGGCAATGACCACGAGAATAATCAAAATTGATCCTATGTAAAAATTGGACCCAAGCAACTCGTGCTCTTTTAAAATAAAGATGGCCAAAATAATTGTGTATACTGGTTCTAGGTTGATACTTAAGGAAACCGTAAACGCACCGAGTCTTTTCACGATATCAATGGTAACCAAAAAAGCAAATGAAGTGCAAATTATGGCCAAAAACAAAAGCCAATAGAAATCGGACATCGTCATCACAAACATAGAGGGGTCTAGCTTATCTGTCATAGCCATGAATATCGTCAAGCCAACAAAGCCCATTGCAAGTTCATACATGCTTATATGGGTAGATGGCATTTCTTCCACCAATTTCGCATTGGATACTGCAAAAAATGCCGCTAAAAAAGCAGAAATACCTCCAGCCAAAACAGCCCAATATTCATCCGTAGAAAAATCCCCAGAAACAAAGTAGATACCACCCACAACGACAAGCCCCAGAAGAAATTCTATCCAAGAAAATTTCTTCTTCATAATGATGGGCTCTAACCAAGCGACATGAAGTGTTGTTGTAGAGAGGCACAATATGCCAAGGGATGCCGTGGATAGCTGAATTGAGACATAAAAAGTGACCCAGTGCGCCGCAACGACAAATCCAACAAAAGAAACCTTGAAAAACTGAGATTTTGGGATTCGCAAGACCCGCTTCTTGTACGCAAGGTAGAGGAATATAACAAATGAGGCAATCCCAACTCTATACCATACAATATATAAAGCCTCAAGGGAAATGAGCTTTCCTAAAATTCCAGTAAACCCCCACAAGAATATAATAAAATGAAGTAAAAGATGGTACTTGTATTTGGCCAGCACGTTCTATTTCTTTTTTTTCCATTCAATAATGGACTTTTCATTCATTGCGATATATCTCTGACTATCTGATTTTTTTGCCGACTCTAATGAGAGCTCTGCGGATTCTATTGCTTCAGGATATTTACCAAGGCTTGCATAAAGCTCGGCTTGAACCCTCGTCATCCAGTAGGCCGATGTTCCACGCATCTCAATGGCCTTCGCAATCCAAACCAATGCTTTTTTAGCATCTAATCCCTCGACCAAGTAATATTTGGCTGATTTATAATAATCAGAAGCGCTTGGACCTGACATCACTGATTCAATACTCTTTACGACTTGGCTTTTTGTATCCAACTCAAATGGATAAGAAACACTTACCTGATCCCATTTAATATTCAAATTTGCAGATTTTATACCGATGTCATCGATGCTGATGGTCATGGTTTCCAAGGGTGATTTCAGGGATATTACATTCGATTTTAACCTACATACTACTTTAGCTTCATTCCATGTATCTGGTGTACCCCAATTACTTGTTTCATCGTAAAATATAAGCTCCCAGCTTTGCTCTCCTGGGATGGCAAAAAGGGCATATTTACCTTGATAAACAGTGTCTTTCCCAAAATATACATCCTCTGAAATATGAATAGTCGAATTTTTGTTTGCCCCCAGACGCCAAATTTTATCGTACGGAACAATATTTCCGAAAACAATTCGCCCCCTTTTAGAAGGACGAGAATAGTCAAGGGCTATCTCCGTCAAACCGACTGTTTGGGTAAAGTTACATCGGGGACTAAGTTCGGGTGTTTCAACCTGAGCATAAGAGGTTAAAGCAAGCACAACAAAAGAATAAAGAGCAACATGGGATTTCCATTTTAGCAACATAGGTGAATTCATTTTCTGATTTTTAAAAAATTAGTAGCGTAAATGTAAGACCTATCGAATAGATATTAACAATCTAGTATGGTAAAAATTATTTTCATCCATTTCAAAGGCTGACAAAATATTTAAATTTAGGTAATTAAGCACCATGCCATGGATGAAATTGGAGACAATAGAGAGGAGTTGGATGAGGAATTAGAAAGATTTATTACTCTTCTGAATCAGCTGCTTCCACATTATCATTCTCTCTTAAAGAAAGATGAGCTAGATAACGATGAAAAAACCCGTCTAGGAGAAATTGAACACTACCTAATAGGGGTGAATTCTAAAATAATGGAAATAAAAGGGAAACTTGAGCAGGATGTATTTGGACGTTCAATTGACAGATATTACAAGCTTAAAGATTTAGCTTACGGAGGCGACCCACATTCAAAATTAAAACTTGAAAAAATACGTGATGAACTCACAAAATCACTTAAGGCCGGAGAGCTAATCAACTTTAATTAAATACTTCCTTTCAAGATTATACTAATTTTACAGCATGGAAACAGGTCGTAATTCACGAATTCTCATTGTTGGCGGGGGAAGCTGGGCAACTGCGCTTATTAAAATTATAAGCCAAAATGAGAATAGTATATCTTGGTGGATGAGAGATGAATCTGCCATTGAGCACCTTAAGTTGCATTCCCATAATCCAAAATACCTGCAGTCTGCAGAGTTCGACATGGAGAACATAACTATTTCCTCCGACCTAAATACGCTCATTGATGACGCTGAAACAATTGTGATTGCTGTTCCCTCTGCCTTCGTCCACGATACTTTCAAAGAAATTAAAAATGAGGCGTTGCAAGATAAATTTGTTTTCTCAGCATTGAAAGGAATGATTCCGGAGATGAATGTAATTCCAGCGCGTTATTTCCATAAAAACTTTGGCATCCCTTATTCAAAAATTGGCATTATCTGTGGCCCTTGTCATGCTGAAGAGGTTGCAATGGAAAGACTTTCCTATTTAACAGTAGCATGCTCCGAATTATCCGTTGCGAGTGAAATGGCCAAAAAATTAGAATGTAGATATATTAGGACCTCTGTATCCGATGACTTATTTGGTACCGAATTCTCTGCGATTCTCAAGAATGTTTACGCCCTTGCCACGGGTATTTCGGCAGGTTTAGGATATGGAGATAACTTTCAGGCGGTATTAATTTCGAACTCAATTCGGGAGATAGAAAGGTTTATAGATGCCCTACATCCAATACATAGAGACACCAAAACAAGTGCTTACCTAGGGGATCTTCTGGTTACAGCATATTCTAAATTCTCAAGAAATAGAACATTTGGTTTCATGATAGGAAAAGGCTATTCCGCAAAAGCAGCCCAGCTAGAAATGAACATGGTAGCTGAGGGCTATTATGCAGTCAAATCTTTGCACGCGATAAAAAAAGAATTTAAAGTGGATATGCCAATATTAGAATATGTTTACAATGTCCTTTATGCAGGCAAATCGCCAAAAAAAGGTCTACACTTCTTAACGGAAAAATTAGATTAATGAAGCCAAAGAGTAATTCAATTCTCGTTTTCAAATTTGGAGGTGCATCTGTTAAAAGTGCGAAAGCTTTAAACAATGTGATCAATATTTTAAAGCTTTATTCAAATCGAAAAATCGTTGTTGTTGTTTCTGCAATGGGCAAAACAACCAATAAATTAGAAAGTCTTTTTGAAGCAGCTCTTAATGAAAAACACGACCTATTCATTTCACAAAAGGATGCACTTTATGACTTCCATATTGAGATGATCAAAACACTTTTTTCGAACCAAGCATATGAAACTATCAAACATGAAATAGACCTTATATTTGATGACATTAGCGCATTTTACCAAAAGAAAAGTGTTCATTCAAAAAGCCAGCGCTATGATGCCTTTGTTTCTTTTGGAGAACATTTATCTAGTCTAATCCTTCAATTCAAAATAGATCAGGACCTCAAAGAAAGCCAATGGTCAGATGCACGAAAGATGATTAAAACAGATGACCAGTTTCAAAAGGCGAACGTGGATTGGCAAACATCTATTGAATTGATTAAAACTCACTGCCTCGAGGCTTTAGATGCAAACAGAATCATCGTTACACAAGGATTTGTATCCTCCAACGCTTTGGGAGAAACCACAACATTGGGAAGAGAAGGTTCAGATTATAGCGCGGGCATTTTTGCGCATGCTTTGGATGCGGAATCTGTAACAATTTGGAAAGATGTTCCCGGAATGCTGAATGCAGATCCAAAATTCTTCGAGGACACGCAAAAATTAGATCGAATATCCTTTAGAGAAGCGATTGAATTATCCTATTACGGTGCAAGTGTAATTCATCCCAAAACACTCAAACCTCTTCAGAACAAGAAGATACCGCTTTATGTTAAGTCATTTATGCATCCCACAGAGGAGGGGACGACAATCGATGTTGACACATCAAATGACCATATGATTCCATCTTTTATTTTTAAAAAAAATCAGGTGCTTTTCTCAATTACACCGAAGGACTTTTCCTTTTTGATTGAGGCAAACTTAGGTGATATATTCCTAAAACTTTCAGAGGCTGAGGCAGAAATAAATATTATGCAAAATTCAGCATTGAGCTTTTCGTTTTTGGTAGACTACAACGCGAATAAAATTGAATCCATTATAAAGCAACTCAGCCCATCTTATGAGGTCAAATATAATACTGACCTAGAATTGGTAACCGTGCGACACTACGATAAAAAAACAAATAATTTTGTTTGCAAAGGTAAAAAAATACTACTCCAACAAAGAACAAGAAAAACAGCGCGGTTTGTTTTGGGAAGATGAAAATACCGCCTATTAGGTATACATGTTGTTTACATATAGGGTTATATTTGCAGACTACGTTCATGTCTAAAAGTGTCTGCATGAACTTTATAATTTGAATAAAAACAGAAATAGTACCCTCTTCTGTTTGTGTTGGTGCAAACAGAGAAATCAAAGAAGAAAAAAGAAAATGAATCTAAGAAAATATATGCCCACCGGTTTTTTCATCTTAATCATTGGTCTCTTATTAAGTTGTGGAGACAATAAACCATCAAGCGAAAATAAAAAGGTCATTTGTACAACAAATGTAATTGCCGACGCAATAAGCAATATTCTACCCCCAAATTTTGAGGTTAAATCATTGATGGGTCCGGGAGTAGATCCACACACCTACAAAAGCAAAACCTCAGAAATAAAAAACATGCAAAATGCTGATGTGATAGTATATAATGGTATCGATTTTGAGTCAAATTTAATCGATGCAATCGAAGAAATTGGTAAATCAGGATTTGTCATTAGCTTGGGAGATCTAGTTCCTAAAGAGAGATTAAGAAAAACAACAGACTTTGGCTCTGCTTACGATCCGCATTTTTGGCATGATGTAAATTTATTTTCAACATCTGTGACCATAGCCGGTGAACAATTGTCGGCGAAATTTCCAAATTCAAAAAATTACATTGACTCAGCTACTGCCGCTTACACCGAAAAATTACTTGAAACCGAAAATTATGTTCGTAGCGAAATATCGAAAATACCAAGCAACGCCAGAGTATTAATTACTGCGCATGATGCATTTGGTTACTATGGAAGATCTTTCGGTATACAGGTCAAAGGAATACAGGGCATTTCTACTGCCTCAGACATTTCGATAAGGGGAATTACAGAGCTCACCGACTTCATTGTTGCTCGAAGTATTCCTTCAATATTTGTTGAAAATTCAGTTTCACAAAAAAATATCAATTCCGTTATTGAAGGATGCCAATCCAAAGGATTAAACCTTACCATTGGAGGTACATTATATAGTGATGGTTTGGGGGATACAAAAAGTGGTGCTGATACGTACATAAAAATGATCAGAAAAAATACGAATGCCATTGTTAGCGGATTAGGAAGATGATTAAAAAAGTGGAGAACCCCATACTTGAAGTTCGTGACTTGACCGTTACCTACGACAGCAAACCTGCGCTTTGTGATGCCAATTTTGGCATCCCACAAGGAAGTATGGTCGGATTGGTTGGTCCTAATGGCGCTGGGAAATCTACCTTACTTAAAGCGCTCATGGAACTCATACCTAAGTCAAGCGGTAATGTGAAATTTTTTAATGAAAATTTGGAGTCGGTAAGAAAAAAGATTGCCTATATACCACAAAAAGAATCAGTTGATTGGGATTTCCCCGCAACTGTTTTTGACATCGTAGAAATGGGACGTTATGGAAGTAAAAGTCTTTTTAAAAGATTAACTAAAAATGACAAAGAAATTGCGAGGGAAGCGCTCACTAAGGTAAAAATGCTCGATTTTGCTGATAGACATATTTCAGAGCTTTCAGGAGGTCAACAGCAAAGAGTCTTTATAGCACGTGCATTGGCTCAGAAAGCGGATGTTTATTTGATGGATGAGCCTTTTGCAGGAGTTGATGTCGCTAGTGAAAAAACAATTGTAAATGTTTTAGTTCAACTTCAAAATGAAGGCAAAACGATTTTTGTTGTTCACCACAATTTACAAAGCGCCGCGGAATATTTCGATTGGATGATTCTAATCAATAAAAATATTGTCGCAAGTGGTCCAATTAAAGATGTTTTTACACCCGAATTGCTTCAAAAAACATACGATGGAAACCTAACAACACTTGAACAAATTGGGCAAACAATCCAAAAGCAACAATTTCCGATAAGAGAATCATAAATGGATTTTTGGAGTGACTTTTTATATTTTTTTTCGTTTGCAGATACAAACATTAATAATGTTTTAATAGGAACTTCAGTGCTCGGCTTTACCTGCGGTATCGTAAGTGTTCTTGTCGTTTTAAGCAAAAAAGCACTCATCGTGGATGCCATATCACATGCCGTTTTACCAGGTATTTGCATTGGATTTATGTTTACAGGTGTTAAAAACCCCATCTATTTGAGTATTGGAGGAATGGCAGCAGGAGCAGTCGCTGTGTATCTGGTTGATTGGATTTCCCGAATCTCTCGAATTAAAAAAGACGCTTCCATTGCCATTTCATTATCTGTTTTATTTAGCCTCGGCGTGATTCTATTGAATATTATTCAACACTCAGGAAATAGCAATCAAAGTGGCTTAACAGATTTTCTTTTTGGAAAAGCCGCTACAATTATTCAATCTGATTTATATCTTTTCGGAGCGGTTTTTATTTTCGTAATCTTAACACTCTTAATCTTTTACCAACATCTAAAAATAGCTCTTTTTGATGCTGGTTTTGCCAAAACAATAGGTCTTAGCGAAAAGTTAACCCAAGGGTTAATATCCGGCCTTGTTATCATCAGCACTGCCGTCGGAATTCAGACCGTTGGTATTATTTTAATGAGTGCATTGCTGATTTCACCTGCCTCTGCGGCGCTTTTTTGGACCAATAACTTTAAAAAGGCAATTTTAATATCTGGTTTATTTGCAACTCTAAGCAGTGTTTTGGGAGTTTTTGTTTCTTTTTTATCGGCAGACATGCCTACTGGTCCCTGGATTATAGTTGTGCTCTCGTGCTTTGCTTTATTTTCAGCTTTCCTCTCGAAAAAAGGAGTAATCACAAAAAAAATAAGGGCGAAAATAGATGCTTCTTATAATTTAAAGGAAAAAGAAAATTAATGTTTGATTTTTGGATCATATTAACAGCCTGTATAATAGCTATAAACTCTAGCTTGCTCGGTAGCTTTTTGGTACTAAGAAAAATGAGTTTAATTGGTGATGCCCTATCCCACTCTGTATTACCTGGAATAGTAATTGCTTTTTTAATATCAGGAGAAATAAATTCTTTTTGGATGCTAATAGGGGCCAGTGGCTTCGGTATTTTTGCTATTCTTATCATCGATTGGCTGAACCGCTTTGGAGGATTTGGTAAGGATAGTTCCATTGGGATTGTTTACACTTTGCTATTTGCCATTGGCATTATACTCATCACATCAATTGCAAAAAATTCAGATATCGATGTAGACTGTGTGCTCTTCGGTGACATAAATACCGTTCCGCTTCTTCCAAAGATTTTCACAATTCCCGTTCCAACATTTAACCTATTGATTATTGCCGTTATTGTCACACTAACCATACTATTCGGTTTAAAAGGTTTTAAGATCAGTACCTTTGATAAAAGTCATGCGCAAACCTTGGGAGTATCAATTACATTTTGGAACTACCTACTCTTGGGACTTTCTAGCATTTCAACTGTCTTTAGTTTCGACAGTGTTGGTGCAATCATGGTTATTGGATTAATAGTCATACCGCCTTCTTTTGCAAATATTATCACAAGAAAGCTATCTCGATTTCTGATAATATCTGTCTCCTTTGGAGTCGTTAGTTGTATAATCGGCCATTGTATAGCCATTTATTTGGATATCCCGACAGTTCCAACCATTGGTTTTTTGATGGGTTTAATTTTAATTCTAACACTTGTTTTTCAAACTTTCAAAAAGAATTTTCAACAACGTACGAAAGCGAAAATTATTAAACAGTGAAAATAATTTAGGTGAACAGGCAGATTCTTTCATTCCTAAATAGACTTTTACCCGAAGCATGTATTGGAGACTTGGAAACCAAATGAAAAGATGCTTACGTTGCTAAAATGTGCTAAAAGATATGACCCGTGTGCCTTTTAAAGCAACCCTTCCGATGTTGTTAATGTTCTGTTAATTATTTTTTCAGGAGAAGTCTTCTTCGTATTTTAGGGTATCAAAAAAAACAAAATGAAAAAATTATTTATCCTATCCATTCTATTCATAGCTGCCTTAGCCATGAATGTCAATGCACAAGCTGAAGTTCAAAGCGGTGCAAAAATCGAATTCACCAAAGAGGTGCATGACTACGGTAAAATCAAATACAACGGAGATCCTTATTGTATGTTTGAATTTAAAAATACTGGTGATCAACCATTAATTATTTCAAATTCAAAGGGTTCGTGTGGATGTACTGTTCCAACATGGCCGAAAGAACCAATCGCCCCAGGCGCTACAGGGACGATTAAAGTAAAGTATGATACGAAAAGACCAGGACCTATCAGTAAAAGCGTAACCATTACCTCTAACGCTGTTAATGCCGCTACCAAAGTTCTTCGAATCAAGGGAGAGGTTGGCCAAGCACCAAAAAGTGGCGCTCCAGTAAATAGCGCAGGTGCTCCGGCAAAAATGTAATGTGAGAACTACACTTATTTTATTCATCTTATTTAAAACCGCCATTGTCATTGGACAATCGGCGGTTTTTTCTGTAAAATATAAAACGATAAAATTTCCACCAACAAAAGAAGGTGAGGTTCTTAAGTTTAGCTACCCGGTAAAAAATACCGGGAAGGCTCCTTTAGAAATATACTCA
>TARA_B100001057_G_scaffold139825_1_pt1 | contig 22727 bp, 19 predicted proteins | sample TARA_B100001057 | Tara Oceans TARA_B100001057 (sample SAMEA2621839) | marine metagenome | biome: marine biome (ENVO:00000447); feature: surface water layer (ENVO:00002042); material: "saline water (ENVO:00002010), including plankton (ENVO:xxxxxxxx)" | depth 5 m
ATGTAGTGGGTATCCTCAACATTTGTAACCCAGTCTCTCATCGCCTCATTCATGGCATCTTTGAGAGTTTTTGTTCCAGAATTTACTGAACAAACTTCTGCACCAAGTAATTTCATTCTATAAACATTAAGAGCTTGTCTTTCAATATCTTCTTCACCCATGAAAATAATGCATTCAAGCCCATGCCTAGCTGCAACAGTAGCAGTCGCTACGCCATGTTGGCCTGCTCCAGTTTCAGCAATAATTCTTTTTTTACCCATTTTTTTAGCTAGTAATACCTGACCAACGGTATTATTGATTTTATGTGCTCCAGTATGATTTAAGTCTTCTCTTTTTAAATAAATTTTTGCTCCCCCAAGTTTTTTTGTCCATCTTTCAGCAAAATATAAAGGTGATGGTCTCCCTACGAAATCATTTAAATCTTTAATTACTTCTTGTTGAAAAGATTTATCCTTCTTAACTTTAACGTAGACTTTTTCTAATTCTTCAAGAGCAGTAATAAGAGTTTCAGAGACATATTTGCCACCAAATTCTCCAAATCTTCCCTCTTTATCGGGAAATGTATAGTTTGTTACGTCTTTATATTTCATTTACAATTTTTAAAAAATGTTTCAGCTCAGTAATATTTTTTTTTCCAGGTTTTGATTCTACTCCAGAAGCAAGATCAATACCGTAGGGTTTAAAACTCTCAATTAAAGTCGCTATATTATTGGAATTTAACCCACCTGCAATTATTAAGTTATTTTTTATTTCTTTGGGTATAAGCTTCCAATCAAAAGTTTTTCCTGTACCTCCCCTTATTTTTTTACCTCCAGAATCTAAAAGAATTGCAAATGCGTTATCGAATTCTAATATTTTATCTACGAAATCTGGCTCATTCATTGAAATAGCTTTTATGTATGGCAACCCAAAAGAAGAACAGAATTCCTGACTTTCATCTCCATGAAATTGAAGAATAGGATTACTAAAACAACTAATAGCTTTTTTTATCTCTTCCTTAGATTCGTTTACAAAAACAATGACGGGAGAAATTTTTCCTTCGAAATACTTTGCAGAAGATTCTAAAAATTCTAATGATACATACCTTGGGCTATTTTTATCTCTATTAAAGCCTATGGTATTTACATCTAATTTAATCAGCTCCATTAAGTCTTGATTATTTGTTACTCCACAAATTTTAATAAATAGTTTCATTAATTCTTCAACGTAAAATGATTTTTATATTTTGGCTTATATATTTTAAATGAGGAGTTGTATTCTGGTCCTATATAAAATAAACCCTTCGCTTCGGCAGTCTTGCCTGCTTGAGTCCTATCTCTGACCTCTAAAATGTCTTTTATTGCTTCCGGTTTTATTTTTCTTAAGCCAACTTCTATCAGTGTGCCAACAATAATTCTTACCATGTTCAATAAGAAAGCATTAGCAGATATTTCTATTGAAACAATTTTTTGCCTCTTCTTTATCTTAATATCAAAAATATTTCTATTGGGGCTTTTTGATTGGCAGCCTGATCCTCTAAAAGATGAAAAGTCCTTTTCTCCAATAAAAAATTTTGAAGCCTTTTGCATCAAATTTATATCTAAAGGAGCTATTACCAAGGAAGTAAAGTCTCTATTAAAGACAGACTGTTTATTGCCATTGAAAATATGATATCTATAAGTCCTTTTAATTGCTGAAAACCTAGAATGAAAGTCTATTGGAACTTTTTTAATCCAGTTTATGCTTATATCTCTGGGAAGAATTGAGTTACAACCAGCCAGCCAAGCTTTATTTAGTCTTCTTGCCGAAGTCTCAAAATGTATTACTTGCATCGAAGCATGAACACCTGAATCTGTTCTACCTGAGCAAATAGTTTTTACATTTTCATCAGCAACTTTAGATAAAGATTCTTCAATTTTTTCTTGGATTGTTAGATTAGTCTTTTTTTGTTTTTGCCAGCCTTTGTAAAAAGTGCCAATGTACTCTACGCCTAATGCATATCTCAGCATGCTAGTTTATTTTTTGAGAAATTGTTTGATAAATATTTTTTTCCCTTTCTTCTAACTGCTCAATTTTTATTTTTTTAAGAAGTTCTTTAGCTTTGTCAATTTGATTCATTTCTGAATAAGTAATAGCTAAATTCAAATTAATGGAATTTTCTTTCCCAAGTTCATTTGAAGGTTTTTTCAATTCATTTTGGTTATTAACTTCTCTTTTTTTTAAATTATCAGAAAAAAATAAAAGAAAAATTAAAAAGGCAAATATCAAAATACCAATTATTAAGTAAATTTCTCTTGGTAAAAAAGTATCCATTACTTTTTATTTTCTATTAAGCGTTTTAAAATCTGCATACTGTTTAAAGCAGCGCCCTTTCTTAAGTTATCAGCAATAACCCATAAATTTACTCTATTTTTCTGCCAAAGATCATGTCTAATACCGCCTACAAAAACTTCATCTTTTCCTTCTGCATCATCAAGAGGAGTTGGATTAAAATCAGTATCAGAATTTATAATTTTTAAACCAGGAAAAGACTGCATTTTTAAGATCATTTCATCTAAATTTATATCAAGCTCCGTTTCTATATGCACTGCTTCGGAATGACCATAAAAGACTGGAACTCTGGCACAAGATGCTGTTACTTGGATGCTTTCGTCTAATATTTTTTGTGCTTCCCATGTCATCTTCATTTCTTCTTCGGTATAACCATTTTCTAACTTTGGTCTATTCGCACCAGGAAGAACATTAAATGCAATTTGAGATGAATAAACATTTTTTCTTACTTCATTACCATCTAAAAAGTTTTTTGATTGATCAATTAACTCATCTATAGCTTCTTTTCCAGTTCCTGAAACAGATTGATATGTTGCAACGTCTACCCTTTTTACTTTGTAAAGATCGTGTATTGGCTTAATTGCAACCAATAACTGAGAAACAGAACAATTAGGATTTGAAATTATTTCCGGCAGTTTCATATTATCCAAAAGTTCTCCATTAACTTCAGGAATAATAAGAGGAAGCTCTTTGTCTTTCCTAAAAAATGAAGAATTATCAATGACAGTGCAGCCAGATTTTTTTGCAATTGGTGCAAATTTTCTAGCAACTTCTGATCCAGCTGAAAAAAAAGCAAAATTGACCAGAGAAAAATCAAAACTCTCGATGTCTTCAACAATTAAATTTGAGCCATTCAAATGAATAGATTTACCTGCGGATCTGCTACTAGCAACTATCTTTATTTCATCTATTGGCAGCTCATGAGTTTTTAAATATTCAATAAAAACTCTTCCTACTGCACCTGTCCCGCCAACAATTGCTAGTTTATTAGACATAAGAAGCTATTTTATCTCCCATTTCTGATGTTGAAATTATTTTTGATTCTTTTTGTGCAATGTCCTCTGTGGCAAAGCCTTCTGAAAGAACTTTTTTAACGGCATCGTTAATTTTTTTATAAATAGTTGGCTCATTAAATGAGTAATTCATTAACATTGCCACAGATAAAATTGTTGCAATTGGATTAACAATATCTTTCCCAGCAATATCTGGAGCAGATCCATGAACAGGTTCGTAAAGCCCTTTCAAACTCTCATTTAAAGATGCAGAAGGTAACATTCCTATTGAGCCCGTTAGCATTGCTGAAATATCAGATAAAATATCTCCAAAAAGATTTGAAGATACAATCACATCAAATTGCTTAGGCTCTCTTACCAGTTGCATTGCAGCATTATCTACCAACATATGCTCAACTTTAACATTTGGATAATCTAAAGATTTTTTATCAACTATTTCTCTCCATAATTGAGAGACCTCTAAAACATTTGCTTTATCGACAGAACAAAGTCTCCTATCTCTTTCTAATGCACTTTTAAATGCTACATCAATAATACGTTCAATTTCTTCAGCTTTGTAAGACATTGTATTGAAGGCATAATCATCATCTTTTTTCCTTGGTTCTCCAAAATAAATACCACTTGTTAACTCTCTAACGATTAAAATATCTAATTCATTTATTTTTGATTCTTTAAGAGAAGACGAATGAATTACTTCTTTAAAAGCAATCGCAGGTCTTAAATTAGCAAAAAAATTTAACTTTGACCTCAAGTCTAGTAATCCTTTTTCAGGTCTTTCTGAAGGAGGCAAAGAATCCCATTTTTTTCCTCCAACTGCTCCCAATAATATCGAATCTGCATTTTTTGCTTTATCTAAAACATCAGAGGATAAAGGAGTTCCAAATTTATCTATTGAAGCTCCTCCAATAAGATCAATATCTATTTTAAGTTCAAAAGAAAGTTCTGAAAGGGAGTCGATGACTTTTTTAGCTTCAGCACAAACTTCAGGACCTACTCCATCTCCAGGTAAAATCAATAATTTCTTTTGAGTTTTCATTTAAATAACCAAGGATTTTTTATTTGATAATTATTTTCAAAAGACTTGATCTCATCAGTAAATTTTAGCGAAGCTCCTATTTCATCTAAACCTTCTAAAAGACATTTTTTCTTATAATCATCTAATTTAAACTTAAACTTTGAATCCCCATAAAATAATGTCTGATTTATTAAATCTACCTCTATACTTTGGAGTAAATTTTCACTGAAGCCTTTGAAAATTTTTGATATTTCGCTTTTTTTTAGACTAACAGCTAAAAGACCATTTTTAAAACAATTGTTGTAAAAAATATCCGCAAACGATTCTGCAATGACTGTTTTAATACCAAAGTCTTTCAAAGCCCAAACTGCATGTTCCCTACTTGAACCACAACCAAAATTTTCTCTCGAGACCAAAACAGTAGAATCAATAAATAACTTATTATTTAAAATAAAATCTTTATTTAACTTCCTGGAAGAGCTTTTTTTCTCAATAGTCCCTTCATCGAGATATCGCCAGCCATCAAATAAATTATCGCCAAAGCCTGTTTTTTTTATTGATTTTAAAAACTGTTTTGGAATGATTTGATCAGTATCTATATTAGATTTATCCAAGCAAATGAAAGTTCCTGAAAATTCGTTTGAAATTTGTTTCACTATATTTCTCTTACGTCTATGAATCTTCCTTCAATAGCTGCAGCAGCTGCCATTGCTGGGCTGACAAGGTGGGTTCTACCTTTGTATCCTTGTCTGCCTTCAAAATTTCTATTTGAAGTTGAAGCACATCTCTCTTCCTGATTTAGTTGATCCGGATTCATTCCAAGGCACATTGAACACCCAGCATCTCTCCAAAGAAACCCTGCGTCAATAAAAATTTCATGAAGTCCCTCTTCTTCAGCTTGTTTTTTAACAAGTCCTGACCCAGGAACAACCATCGCTCTTTTTATATTTTTGGCAAGCTTATTTCCTTCTAAGATTTCAGCTGCGATTCGTAAATCCTCAATTCTAGAATTTGTACATGAACCTATAAAAATCTGGTCAAGAGAAATGTCAGTCAATTTTGTTCCAGGTTTTAATCCCATATAACTGAGTGCATCTTCATAATTTTCTTTATTTTTAAAATACTTTGGTTCAGGAACTTTTTCATTTATCGAAGAGACCATTTCAGGGGAAGTTCCCCAAGTTACTTGAGGTAAAATTTGTTCCGTTGTGAAAACAAATTCTTTATCAAAAATAGCGTCCTCATCAGTCTTTAGAGCGCTCCATGTTTTCAATGCTTTATCAAAAAGGTTTCCCACTGGTGAAAAAGGCTTGTCTTTTATATATTCAAAAGTGATTTGATCAGGCGCTACCATTCCAGATCTAGCACCTGCTTCAATAGACATATTGCAAAGAGTCATTCTGCCTTCCATAGACAATCTTTCAATTGTGTTGCCAGCGTACTCAATATTAAAACCAGTACCGCCAGCAGTGCCAATTTGTCCAATAATGAACATGGTTACGTCTTTAGCAGAAACTCTTTCGAGAAGATCTCCTTCAATTTTTATTCTCATGTTTTTTTGTTTATGGGCAATCAAACATTGTGTTGCTAAAACATGTTCTACTTCACTAGTTCCAATACCCATTGCTAAAGCACCAAAAGCTCCATGAGTAGAAGTATGGGAATCTCCACACACTACGGTCATTCCTGGCAAAGTAAGTCCTTGTTCAGGACCAATTACATGCACAATTCCCTGTCTTTCGTCACGTAAACTAAAAAAATTTAAATCATATTTTTTAACGTTTTCTTCGAGTGTTACGACTTGTAACTTGCTGATGGAATCACTAATTCCTTTTACACCTTTGATTCTATTCTCAGTTGGGACATTATGATCTGGAGTAGCTATGATTGAATCAATCCTCCAAGGCTCTATATTCCTCTCTCTTAAGCCATCGAATGCTTGTGGAGAAGTAACTTCATGAATCAAATGTCTGTCTATGTAAATTAAAGAACTTCCATCATCTCTTTTAGCTACATGATGAGCTTCCCATAACTTATCGTATAAGGTTTTTGAAGACATTATTTTTTGGGCTTTATCGGCTTTAGCTTAGATTTTACATCAGCATTTTGTGCTCTATTTCTCAAGAAATGATCCATTAGGGTTATTGATACCATGGCCTCAGCAATTGGAGTAGCTCTAAGACCAACACAAGGATCGTGTCTGCCTTTTGTTTGAACTTTTACTGATCTACCAGATTTATTTATTGTTTTCCCAGAAGACATGATGCTGGAAGTAGGTTTCAAAGCAATGCTTGTGAAGATATCTTGCCCAGTAGAAATACCACCAGTTGTGCCTCCAGAATTATTTGACATAAAGCCAGAAGGAGAAATTTCGTCTCTATTTTCTGTTCCACGCAAAGATACAACTTCAAATCCCCTTCCAATCTCGACTCCTTTCACAGCATTAATACCCATTAATCCATGGGCTAAATCAGCATCTAACTTATCAAAGACTGGTTCGCCTAAGCCAGGAGGAACATTTGTTGCAATAACTGAAATTTTTGCACCAATTGAATCTCCAGACTTCCTTAAAGAGTCAATCATATCTTCAATTTCATGAACAATTTTCTTATCAGGACAAAAAAAAGGGTTTTTATGAATCTGATTTTTTGAAAAAGAAGAAATCTTAATATCTCCAATTTGAGATAAAAACCCAAATATTTCAATTTTTTGAGTTTTCTTGAGATATTTCTTTGCAATTGCCCCAGCGGCAACTCTCATCACTGTCTCTCGAGCAGAAGATCTTCCTCCTCCCCTATAGTCTCTTATTCCATATTTTTGAAAATAACTATAATCAGCATGAGACGGTCTAAAGACATCTTTAATATTTTTATAATCTTTGCTTTTTTGATCTTTATTTCTTATAAGAAGTCCTATCGGGGTACCTGTAGTCTTTCCCTCAAAAATTCCTGAAAGGATTTCTATTTCATCAGGTTCTTTACGCTGAGTAGTATATTTATTTGAGCCAGGTTTTCTTAAATCTAATTCTGCTTGGATTTCCTCTTTGGTGATTGGCAAGCTAGGAGGACAGCCATCAATTATGCAGCCTAAAGCTTCGCCATGACTTTCGCCAAAAGTCGTAACAGAAAAAATTTTACCAATAGTATTTCCTGACATATCGTTTAAACTTGAAAACTAGATTATAAGCTATTAATCGCCCTTACTCGAATAGATGCAAAAATTAAGATTTAGTTCAGTTTTTTGGGATTTTGGAGGAGTTATAACTTCAAGCCCATTCGAAGCTTTTTCAAAATTTGAGACAGACAAACATCTCCCAAAAGATTTTATACGCAAAGTTAACTCAACTAATCATAAATCAAATGCATGGGCTAAGCTTGAAAAATCAAAAATAAGCCTTGATGAATTCGATGAGCTTTTCAGAGAGGAAAGCAAATCCCTTGGGCACGAAGTTAGTGGAGGCGAAGTATTAAGCCTCTTGCAAGGTGAAGTTAGACCTGAAATGGTAAGTGCTCTTGAAAAATTAAAGATGGAAAATTTTAAACTTGCTTGTTTGACTAACAACTTTAATTCGGGTGATAAAAACCAATCTGCTTTAGATGATGCTAATAAAGAAAGAATGAAAATCATGAATAATTTTGATTACATAATTGAATCAAAAGAACTAGGTATAAGAAAACCCGACCTTGATTTTTACCTTAGGGCTCTAGAAATTACGGGAGCTGATCCCAAAGAGACAATTTTTTTAGATGACCTAGGTATAAATCTTAAACCTGCAAAGGAGCTGGGTATAGCTACTATAAAGGTCTTAGATAGTAGTCAAGCTCTCAAAGAATTAACAGACTTAACAGGAATTAATCTTGAATAAAATACTTATTTTTCTAAGCATTACTTTTTTAGTTGGATGTCAGGTGAATATTCTTGAATACGAAAATCAAATTATTTTAGATGCTCAACAATATCAGGCAAAAATTTCAAGGGATATTTGGGGTGTTCCCCATATTTCAGGAAAGAGAGACGCCGATGTAGCATTTGGTTTGGCATTTGCTCATGCCGAAGACGATATTAAAAATATTGCTGAGAATATGTATTTGTATCGGGCGCAAATGGGACTGAAAGATGGCTCAAGTGGAGCTGTGATTGACTATTTAATCAAGGCCTTAAAAATAAGAGAGAGAGTTGAGGAACAATATCAAGAAGTCCTTTCAGAAGAAGTTAGATCGGTAATAGAAGCGTATGCAACTGGTTTGAATTATTGGATGATTAAAAATCCTAATAATAGTTTCAAAAAACACTTTCCTTTTACTGCAAAAGATATAGTTGCTGGTTTTGCAATTCAAAACCTTTTATTCTCTGGGGTAGTTAGTTCAATTCAAAGTTTAGAAAAATTAGAAGATTCCTCAGAGCAAAGTTTTTCCAATTTGTATGAAAAAGACAATTTGGTGACAGGCTCAAACGCATATGCAATTAGCCCCATTAAAAGTGTAGATGGATCAACTAGACTTATGATCAATTCTCATCAACCTTTAGAGGGTCCATTAGCTTGGTATGAAGCTCATATCAAAAGTGAGGAAGGTCTTAATATGATGGGGGGGCTATTTCCGGGTTCGCCTTTTATTTTTGTTGGTTTTAATGAAAATTTAGGCTGGGGTTTTACAGTAAATAAGCCAGATCTAACGGATATCTACAAATTAGTTATAAATCCAAATGATAAAGATCAATATCTCTTAGATGATGTCTGGTTAAATTTGGAAAAAGAAATTATCAAACTCCCTGTAAAAATATTCGGTCCTATTAATTGGACAGTGAAAAGAGAAGTTAAATATTCTAAGCATGGACCAGTCCTTGAAATAGGAAAAAAATCCTATGCTTTAAGGTTTGCAGGTATGAAAGACATTAAGCAAGTTGAACAATGGTACAAACTAAATAAAGCCAACAACCTAGAAGAATGGATAAATGCAATGAGTATGAGATCTATCATTTCTTTTAATGGTGTTTATGCCGATAAAAAAGGGAATATATATTTTCTTCATAATTCTTCTTCCCCAAAAAGGTTGGAGGGCCTAGATTGGTCAGGAATTATAGACGGAACCAGATCTAAATACATTTGGGAAAAGTTTGTAGAATTCGACGAGATACCTCAAATCTTAAATCCCTCATCAGGATGGCTTGCAAGTACTAATCAGGATCCTTTTAGGGTTACACATCCTAAAGATAACCTGAAAAAAGAAAACTACTCTCAAACTCTAGGTCTGCAAACTAGAATGACAAATAGGGCTTATAGAATTAAAGAACTTTTTATGGGAAAAGACCAAATAACCGAAAAAGATTTTGATGATTTTAAATTTGATAATTCTTATTCAATAGATTCAAGATCATATAAGTATGTTTCCGAAATTTTTGGAATAAATTTTGATGATAAAAATTTAAAAAATGGCCAAACGATTCTAAAAGATTGGGATTTAAAGACAGATTTTAATAATGAGTCTGCAACTCTTGGAGTTTGTGTCTTGAGTCCTGAATGGCTTGCAGAGCAAGCTGCAGAAGCTCCTCCAGAATCTGAAGAAATTTTTAAAACGTGCGTAGAAGATACTTTAGAAAAATATGGAAAATTAAATCCAAAATGGTCAGAAAGAAATTTCATGTATAGAGGAAAGAAAAAAATGCCTGTTCAAGGAGGTCCTGATGTTTTAAGAGCTATATATGGCCTTGAGCAAGAAGATGGTGATTTAAAAGCAGTCGGTGGCGATGGACTTTATATTCATGTCAGCTGGGATAAAAAGGGAAATCAAGAATCAAAAAGTATTCATCAATACGGAAGTGCTACTCAGGACGAAAATTCTTCACATTTTTCTGATCAACTAGAGTTGTATATCGACGAAGAGTACAAACCTACATTCTACAAAGAAGGAGCTTTGAAGAGGAATGTAGAGAAAGAATATATAGTCCCTTTTAAGTCGTCTCTATAGCTTTTTTAAAAGCAGGTCTTGCTTCAATTCGTTCGACATAACCTTTTAGATTAGGCATGTCATCTGTAACACATCCTAAGTTAGATAACTTAGTGCAACAGTGACCTGTCATGAATTCGACCCCTGAGAAGTCTCCTATTAAATATTCTTTTCCTTCAAGAGCTAATTCAATGGCTTGAAGAGACTTAGAAGCTAATCTTTGAGCTTGACCTAAAACTGTTTCGTCTCTTCTTTCAGGCGGCAACAAAATGGTATGAACCACAATTGTGTTCATGGGTTGAGCAATCATGCCCTCACAAAAATGAAACCACTGAAGATAGTAAGGATATTCGGGAGAATCTACGCTAGGTTTCAGTCCACCATTTTTATGTTTCTCTAGAACATAATCAATAATAGCACCTGATTCATATATGCTCACATCTCCATCTTCAAGAACCGGTATTCTTCCGAGCGGATGTCTTTTTCTATGCTCATCGGATTTTAGTGCTTCTGGATGGAATGGCATTGAATTTAATTCATAAGGCAATGCAAGTTCTTCAAGCAGCCATAGAACTCTTTCTGCTCTTGAGGCAGGTGCATAATGAAGTTTCAACATAATTATTCCTCCAAAGATTTATTCTTTGATTAAAATTTCCATAAAGTCAGTGACATTTAGACCTTCTAAATCGTTTTGATCTTCACAAATTTTCATTATTTTTTCAACACGTTCGGAAGAAAATTGTGTTTTAAGGTTCTCTTCAAATTTTTTGATTAGTACCGGAATTCCCTCTTCCCTTCTTCTTCGATGTCCAATTGGGTATTCTACTTCTACTTTTTCCGTGGACGAACCGTCTTTAAAAATTATTTGTAATTCGTTCGCTATTGATCTTTTTTCGGGATCTAAATAGTCTTTGGAATAGTTTTTGTTTTCCTCAACAAACATTTTATTTCTTAATGTATCGACTCTTGGGTCATTAGCAACATCATCCTCATAGTCTTCGGCGACTAAGTCTCCTTTTAACAAACCAATTGCTGTCATATATTGAATGCAATGATCTCTGTCTGCAGGATTATTTAGATCGCCTTCTTTGCTGATGATTCTGATTGCAGATTCATGAGTTATGATATTTATTTTTTCTATTTCTTCTAACCTATCAATTATTTCAGGATGGAGTTTTACTGCAGCCTCAACAGCTGTTTGAGCGTGAAATTCTGCAGGGAAAGATATTTTAAATAATACATTTTCCATAACGTAGCTACTAAATTCTTGTGGTAAAGAAAGAGGATTTCCTTTGAACAAAACATCTTGAAAGCCCCAAGTTGGAGCCGTGATTGCACTTGGATAACCAATTTGTCCTTTTTGTGTAATCAAAACTAGATTCATTGCTCTGCTAGTTGCATCCCCAGCTGCCCAGGATTTTCTTGGACCAGCGTTTGGCGCATGCCTATAGGTTCTTAAACTTTGTCCATCAACAAATGCTTGTGATAGAGCATCTAAAGCTTGTTCTTTAGTGAGTCCCATCAGTAAGGAAATTACGGCGGTAGAGGCAACCTTTACTAATAAAACATGATCTAACCCAACTCTATTGAAACTGTTTTCTAAAGCTAGGACACCTTGAATCTCATGAGCTTTTATCATGGCAGTAAGAACGTCTTTAATTTTTAAGGAATCTTTCCCTGAGGCTAAATTTCTTTGTGAAATATAATCAGTAGCAGATAAAATACCGCCCAAATTATCAGATGGGTGTCCCCATTCAGCAGCTAACCAAGTATCGTTAAAATCTAGCCAACGAATTATAGCTCCAATATCCCATGCTCCTTTTACAGGGTCTAAAATATATTTTGTACCAGGGACCCTTACTCCGTTTGGAACAGAAGTTCCTTCTACATGAGGGCCTAAAAGTTTTTCACAATCTTTAAAATTTAATGCCAAGAGACCGCATCCTATGGTATCCATTAAACAATATCGTGCGGTTGTGTATGCTTCTGGACTATCTATATCTTTTTCGTAAACAAACTCAATGATGTTTTGAATGATTTCGTCAAAATCTTGACGTACGTTGGATTCAACATTTGATGACATTTTTTATACCTGAATAGATTTATCTGTTTTCGATATCAACCCATTTAGCGCTTTCTGGGCCAATGTATTCTTCACTAGGTCGAATGATTCTGTTGTCTGCTCTTTGTTCAAACACATTTGCAGACCAGCCGGTAGTTCTACCGATGACAAAAAGTGGAGTGAAGATGCTGGTTGGAATTCCTAAGTAATGATATGCGGATGCCATAAAAAAATCGGTATTTGCAAACATATTTTTTTCTTCATCCATGATTTTTTCTATTTCTTCAGATACTTGGTAAAGGATCTCGTTGCCATCTTGAACACTTAGTTTTTTTGCCCATTCTTTGATTACTTTATTTCTTGGATCTTCAGTTGAATAAACTGCATGTCCAAAACCCATGATTTTTTCTTTCTTTTCTAAAAGATCTAAAACTCCTTTTTTCGCGTCCTCTCTAGAGTGAAATTTTTCAATCATTTCCATAGCTGCTTCATTTGCGCCGCCATGCAAGGGACCTCTTAGAGTGCCTATTCCAGCAGTAATACAAGAATGTAAATCAGAGAGAGTAGAAGCACAGGTTCTTGAAGCAAAAGTTGAAGCATTAAAGCCATGCTCAGCATAAAGAATCAAAGAAATATCTAAGCATCTAATATGATCTTCAGAAGGCTCTTTACCAGTAAGTAGTGATAAAAATTGTCCTCCTATCGTTTCGTGTGATGTTTCTGTATCGACTCTTACTCCATCATGAGAAAATTTATACCAATAACAGATTACTGAAGGCAAAATGGCCAAAATTCTGTCTGCTGCATCATTTTGATTTGAAAAATCGCCCTCAGGTTCAAGATTTCCCAATACAGAGCAGCCTGTTCTCATAACATCCATCGGATGTGCGGAAGCAGGAATAAGTTCAAGTGTTTTTTTTAGCTCTTCAGGAATTTTTCTATTTGAAATAAGCTTTTGTTGGTAGGCTTCTAATTCTTTCTTGTTAGGCAGGTGGCCGTACAAAAGCAAGAAAGCAACTTCTTCAAACTTAGCATTATCAGCTAAATCTTCAATTGCGTAACCTCTGTAAGTTAATCCATGACCTTCTTTTCCAACTGTTGAAAGAGAAGTCTGTCCTGCTACTTGGCCGCGTAAACCCGCGCCTTCTAGTTTTTTTGCCATGAATTATTCCTTAGAAAATAAATCGTCTATTTTTTTTTCGTACGTATGATAGTCGAGAATCTCATATAATTCATCTCGAGATTGCATTTTTTCAAGTATTTTTTCTACGCTGCCATCTTTGGAAATTGTAGAATAGACTTCTAATGCGGCTTTAGACATTGCTCTAAAAGCACTTAATGGATGAAGAATAATACTTATGCCTGTTTTTTTTAGATCATCTTTTTTAAATAAAGGAGTCATTCCGAATTCAGTTATGTTTGCTAGAATTGGAACAGAAATAGCATCTGATAAGGTTTTGTAATCATCAAGCGAAGTTATTGCTTCGGGAAAAAGTGCATTTGCGCCAGCCTCAATATATTTTTGAGCTCTTTCAATGGCTCCATCCAAGCCTTCATTTGCAAAAGCATCTGTTCTTGCCATAAGCATAAATTCATCATTAGACATTGCATCTCTAGCGGCTTTCATTCTGTCGCACATTTCCTCGGTTGAAACAATTTCTTTATTAGGTCTGTGACCACATCTTTTCTCTGATACTTGATCTTCAATATGTATTCCAGATGCGCCAGCAGAAATCATCTCTCTTGTGGTTTTTGATATGTTTAATGCTGAACCCCATCCAGTATCGCAATCAACTAAAATTGGAAGGTTGCTTATTCCTCTGATTCTTCTCAAGTCTTCCAGAACATTATCTAGTGATGTAAGGGCTAAATCTGGAAGGCCAAACGAAGCATTCGCTACTCCCGCACCAGATATATAAAGGGCTTTTACTCCAGATTTTTTTGCTAATAATGCTGAATATGGATTGATAGCACCTGCAACCGAAAGTGGTTTCTCATTTTTTAGAGCTTCAAAAAAAGAACTAATCACTAAACATGCTCCTCTAAAATTTTCTTCAATTCATTATAAGAAGAAGCTGTAAGGAGATGAGGATATTCTTCTTTTATGTGTTTTGGTGCCTGAAAAAATATTCCCAAGTCAGCAGTATTTAACATATTGATATCATTATAAGAATCGCCGGAAGCAAAAACCTTAAATTTAAGTGATTGCAACGCTTCAATTACCTTTTGTTTATTATTAGGTTGTCTGAGTTGGTAACCGGTAATTTTATCGTTTTCCACTGTCATGTTGTGGCAAATAATCGATGGATAGCCTAGTTTTTCAACAAGAGGCCAAGCTAATTCATAAAATGTGTCAGAGACTATGGTGACCTGAAATTTTGATCTTGCCCAATCTAAGAATTCTTGAGCTCCATCAAATGGATCTATATCTCTAACTATTTTTTGGATATCACTTAATTTAATATTTTTTTCATTAACCACTTTCATTCTTAAAGACATAAGCTCATCATAATCTTTAAGATCTTGTGTAGTTAACATTAAATCATCTGAGTTAACTTCTTTTGCTAGACATTGCCAGATCTCAGGGATAAGAACTCCTTCAAAATCCAAACAGAGATGCACCATCCTTATCTTCTGATGAGTTTTATGCTTTCGAATACTTTATCTAAATCTTTTTTAGATTTGGTAGCACAAGCCTTAGCAACAATTTTTTTTGTAAGATGTGGTGCAAACATATTAATAAATTCAAATAAATGACTTCTTAGATAAGTTCCTCGCCTAAATCCCATATATGTGGTTCCAGAGTCAAAAAGATGATTGGCAGGTATTGAGATTAAATCTTTGTCTTCATCTTCGTTGAAAGCCATGCTGGCTATAATCCCTACTCCAGTTCCCATTTTTACATATGTTTTTATAACATCTGCGTCAGTCGCAGTGAAAACTACATTTGCTTTTAAGCCTCTCTCGAAAAAAGCTCTATCCAAATCATTGCTTCCAGTAAAACCAAAAACGTATGTAACTATTGGATACTGAGAGAGATCCTTGAGTTTTATTTTAGGTATTGAGGCTAAAGGATGCCCTTTTGGAACAATGATGCTTCTTGACCATTTGTAACAAGGCATTTTCACAAGATTTTCACCCTTTTCTGTTGTTTCAGTCCAGAGTGCTATATCAACCTCTCCTTTTGCTGCCATTTCAACAGATTCGTCTGGAGTACATTGGTGCATTTGAAAGTGAACATTGGGATATCTTTTGACAAATTTATCCACGACTTTAGGCAAAGTGAATTTAGCTTGAGTATGAGTTGTAGCAATACTCAAAGTACCGTACTCTTCATCTGAAAATTCTGTTGCTGCGTGTTTGATGCCATCGACTAAAGCAAGTATTTCTTCAATTTGCTCAAGAATTCTTTCTCCTACAGGAGTAATTGCCACCAAGTGTTTTCCTGATCTTTCAAAAAGCTCTACATCAAGTTCTTCTTCTAGAAGCTTAATTTGTTTACTTATGCCAGGTTGAGAAGTAAAAAGGGTTTTAGAAGCTTTAGAAACATTTAAGTTACTTCTTGCCACTTCTCTTACATATACAAGTTGTTGAAATTTCATCTCTAAAGGTTAATTTACTATATTTCAGTTAATTATAAAAACTTTTTTTTTAAACACTTTTTAATAGTGTACGAAAGTATTACAAAAAATAAAATTACTGTATATAATTACAGTCATGAAAAATCTTACAAAAAGGCAAACTGAAATTTTTAATTTTATTAAAGGCGAAATCGAAAATAATGGTTATCCTCCTACCCGATCTGAAATTTCTAAAACCTTTGGTTTTAAATCGCCTAATGCTGCTGAAGATCATTTAAAAGCATTAAAGAAGAAAGGTGTGCTTAATTTAGCTGCAGGAACATCAAGAGGTATTACTCTTTCAAATCAATCATCAGGAATTCCTGTGATTGGTTTAGTAAGCGCTGGAGGGCCAATTTTAGCTGAAGAAAATATAGAAAAGACCATCCCGAATAATCCTGAAATACTTTCCCATGGCGTAGACTTTTATTTGAAAGTTAAGGGTGACAGTATGGTAGATGCAGGAATATTTGAAAATGATCTTATTGCAATCAATAAAAATATTCCAGTTAAAACAGGATCAATAGTTGTAGCAAGAATAAATGACGAAGTAACAGTAAAAACACTGACCAAGATTTCAGATTCAAAAGTTGTCTTGAGACCAGAAAATTCTTCTTATTCTGATATTGAAGTAAATCCAAAGAAAGATGATCTTGTTTTTGAAGGAACTTGCGTCGGTCTTTTAAGAGATTTTTCTTAAAGCTTTTGGTATTGGTCTATGGAGAACGCATCTTTTATTAAGCTATCTTGTTCAGCTTCTTCTAATTTATAAAAATCATTGGGGCATTCAACTTCTTTCTCTCCACATTTAATAAACTTTACAAATTTAAAAGCTTTTCCAGGTTTTCTAATCTTGATGCCAATAGGTCTTTTGTCCTCAGGATGGAAACCTAAAACTCTTAAAGAATTTAAAACAAACAATCTAGTATCTTTATTTTCGTAATCAAGTTCATGAGGATTGTAATAAGAAACTTTGGGATTTTTAGGTTTGTCTTCTGGAGGAAGCTTTGATGCTTTGTTGAAACCATCAAACTCTGTGTATTCACCAAATCTACCATTTTTTAATAGTATTGGTATTCCACTGTTCTCTTCAATGAATAGTATGTTTTCTCCGGAATCTCGCTCTATTAACTCTACAGCTCTGTTTAAACCAATATCCAGAATATTTTCATCATCGTCCGGACTGCCGAATATTTTTTTATCATCTCTCATAGTCCAAACACAAGGACCATTGATACTCATATCAGCAAATATGGGCTCATTTAAGTCAGGGTGATTGCCTAAGTCTTTAGGAAGTTCTTTGTAAGTTTCCCATGTAGTTGAAAAATCGAAAGGTTTTTTTGTCCATTTACATTCTGAACAACCGACAAAATATCCAAATTTGCCCTTTTTTAAACTTGTTGGGCTGTCACATTTAGGACAGTCTCTTATAATTTTTCCTTCTTCATCTCTTGGAAATATAACTTCTTCCAGCTCTTCATTTAATAAATCTAAAACCTGTCTGGTTTTAAAATTATCCCCATCATTGAGTGGTATTCCATCAATTTTCTTACCTAAATAATTTTGAAGCTCTTCCCAAAACTTATCCAGAACCTCAGTCCATGAAATACTCCCTTCTGCAATTTTATCTAGTTCTGCTTCTAGTTCAGCAGTAAATTTAGTTTCAACAAAAAATTCTTTATAAACTCCGCATAAATAAGAATTGAGAACTCTCCCTAGATCAGATGGAGCAATTGACTTGGCGCCGTATGCATATTTTTTATCTCTAAGGCCCTTCACAGTTGATGCATATGTTGAAGGTCTTCCTATGCCAAGCTCTTCCATTTTTTTAATTAGAGAGGCTTCAGAATATCGGTTAGGTGGTGAAGTAAATTTTTGCTCAAAGATGAATTCATCGAGATTGACTTTTTCATTTTCTTTTAAATTTTTAGGGAATTCTATAATTTCTGAAGAGTCTTTTTTTGAAAGGGTTTCAAAACCTTCAAAAATAGTCTTTCTTGAAGAAGCATTAAAAATATATTTATTATCTTTAGAACAAATTATTATTTTTTTTCTTTCATGTTGTGAATTAGACATCTGGCTTGAAAGAGTCCTATTCCAAATTAGGGTGTAAAGCTTTTGCTCATCTTGTCCAAGATTAATATTTTCTGGGAAGGTTTTAATGTTAGTTGGTCTAATAGCTTCATGAGCTTCTTGTGAATTTTTTACCTTTGATTTATAAACTCTCACCTGATCAGATAAAAATTTATCTCCAAATTTTTCGACAATTACATTTCTGATTTCTTGTGAAGGCGGTGGCCCAGGATTCTCTTCGCTAAAAGGCTCTCCAGTATTAGGGGATGTACTAATATTTATACCATCTGTTCTCAAGTAAGTAATTAGACCACTTTCATAGAGATTCTGGGCAGCTCTCATAGTCCTATCAGCAGTGAAGCCTAAAAAGCTACTCGCAGTCATTTGTAGAGTTGAGGTACGAAAAGGTGGATTTGGAGAACTGCTTTGAGGTTTTGTCTCTATAGATTGGATATAAAACTCTAAAGATTTTAATTCAGCTTGAATCTCCAGCACAACGTTTTCTGTAGATATAGGATTTTTTTTCAAATCCTCTTTATTCAATGTAACTAGGTCAGCATCAAAAATAAAATCTTCATAATTAAATTTACTGGAAATGGGCCAATATTCTTCCTTAATATGCTTATCTCTTTCAGTTTCTCTTTCACAAATGATTCTTAAAGAAGGAGATTGAACCCTACCTGCAGATTTAGCAGGAGGAGCATGTCTCCAGACTAAAGGGGATACTTTAAATCCAATTAGATGGTCTAAAATCCTTCTTGCTAAATATGCATCAACTAAGTCCTGATCAATTTCTCTTGGAGAATTTATAGCTTGCTTTATAGCTGATGAGGTAATTTCATTGAAAGTGATTCTTTTAACTTCTTTGTCTTTCAATAATTTTTTTTCAGAAAAATCTGATAATAAGTGCCAAGCAATAGCTTCTCCTTCTCTATCTGGATCGGTAGCTAAATAGATCGTATTAATGGTTTTGCAAATCTTCCTTAACTCTCTAATAGTTTTTTTTCCTTTTTGAGTTTCCTCCCAAGATAAATCTACCCAGTTTTCTGGGTTAACTGCACTTTCATTATCTAGAAGATCTCTAATATGACCCAGGCAAGCTGCGACTTCCCAGTTCTGATCTGGGAAATTTTGATCTAAATATTCATTGATCTTAGTTGCTTTCGCACCAGATTCTACAATAACTAAGTTTTTCATCCTTTTTTTAATATGTAGTATTTTTTACAGTTTTGTCAAGAAGACGAAATTTTTAAAGCTTTTTTTAGAAGAAAGTTGCCATGATAAATGTATCCAGTATAAAGCTGAACTAAGTCTGCTGAATTGGATAATCTAAGCTTTACATCATTTGCGCTCATTACTCCGCCTGATGCAATTAAAATAGATTTTTCTTGTTTAATTTTGGCTATTTTTTTTAAAAGATTTTCTGCTTTCTTAGAAAGCATTGCACCACTCATGCCTCCTGAATTTGGATAAGAGTGTTCGGTTGTTGTGTTGCAACATATAAAACCATCTATATTATTTTTTTCTGAGATATAAATTATATTTTTTAAATTATCGTCTGATTCATCTGGAGAAAGTTTCACAAAAATAGGAATAGTCTGTTTATGCATATCAATTAATTGAGATTTTTTTTGTGAAATTTTTTCCATTAAGAACTGAAGGTTTTCACGATTAGATAATTCTCGAAGTTTCTCAGTATTTGGTGATGAAATATTTATAGCAAGATAATCAGCATCAAGATAAAAATAATCCATCAGATGCAGATAGTCTTGCCAAGCATTTTTAGTTTTTGTGTTCTTACTTTTCCCAATGCTAATTCCGAGAATACCGTCAAACATTGGTTTATATTTTTTAATATTTTTTAAAACTTGAACAGATCCAGCGTTATTAAAACCTAATGAATTGACGAGTGTTTTATCTTTAGTAAACCTAAAAATTCTAGGCTTTGGATTACCTGATTGAGGCTCTAGAGTTACCGTACCCACTTCAACAAAACCAAAGCCAAGGGAACTAAAAATGTGAAAATACTTTGCATTTTTATCTAAACCACCAGCAATACCAATTCTATTTTTAAAAGACAGATTTTTAATATTTATTTTAGACTCTTCAACATTATTCGAAGCAAATGCTCCTATTAGCTTGAGCTTATAAATTAACTTTAAAAATCTGAGGGTTATATTTTTAGATACCTCTGCAGGAAAAATTCTTAAGATTATTAAAAATAGGTCTTCTAAAAATTTTATCAATTTAGTTATTAAGCGCGCTTATAGCTGCTGCTGCAGTAGCAAAATTTGCAAGAATTGGTGTAAAAATTCTAAAAATTGAAATCGCATTAAATGGGGTAGAATCTCTTGGAACTATAATAGTAGAGCCTGGTTCAATTTTACTTCTACCTATTCGCCATGAATCTAAATTTCTTACTGCTTGACCATTAGGTAGAATTACAAAAATTCCTTTTTTATCAGCGGAATCTGCCATACCCCCCGCTAACTTAATATAATCGTTCACTCGAAGATTTTTTGAATAGACAAAACTTGTTGGAGCTAAAACTTGCCCAGTTACAGTGATAGTAGACTTTTCTGAAGGAATATAAATCCTATCACCAGAGTTTAAAACTATATCTACTTCAGGATTTTTCTTCAATTTTTCTAAAGACATCTCTGTAACGATTCTACCTATAGGTGAAATATCTTTTAGCCTAGTAATTAGATTGGAAATTACTGAAAGAGCTAACTGAGGATTACCTGTATTGGTGATTGCTCCACTTGTTAAAGACGTTGCTATACCCTCCTCCAATTGATCAGCTGCTCTAATAAAGGCCTCTTTTTCTCTTTTAGCTACGGAAGATCTTGTAAATACTCCTCCATATGGATAAGCATTTCTTTCATACCCTCCAGCTCTTTCCAAAAGAGAACTTAGCTTTTCACCTTTAGAAATTGAATAAGTCCCTGGATTTTTAATAAAACCGCTTACAGAAACCGAGAAAGTTTCTTGTTTATCAGGATCTTGTTGCAAAACAATTGATTTAGGAAATGAGGAAGAAGTAATCATATTTTCAGATTCATCAAATTTGATATTTTGAATATCTTTCTCAGAATAGAAAATTTCATAGTTACCAGATTTTCCTAGATTTGTTGCTCCTCCAGCAAAAGATGTTAGGTTCTTCAGGTTAATATTATTAGTAATTGGATAAAATCCTGGTTTTCTAATTTCCCCGCTCACGAGAGAAGCATTTTCTAAAGCAACAATAAGTAAATCTGGATTATCTTCAAAGATTTTTGGACAGCCCTCATTTAGACCTAATCGGTCAGAAATATTAGTCTCTGAAGTAGAAAATTTTAGGCTTTTAAGATTTGAAACGAGTGTTGATGCATTAAATTTTGCAATGTACTTTAAAGATTTGCATGGGTATCTATCATCAGGCTTGAATTTTGTTAAATTTTTACTTTTTAGATTAAATTCTTCCCTTTTTTCTTCCTCAGTTTTTTTTGGCTGTCTTTGAGAAAGATCAAGTTGAGTGGCAGGAGCTTCAGGAGCTGCTTGATTTTCAGAAGCAATATTTTTTTTCTTTTCCTCTGCATAAAAAAGATCAATTTTAATTTTGTCTTCTTCAGATAGCAGGCCTAATGCATCTGCTAAAAGAGCCGAATTTATAAAATCAATATCATATTGAGAAAAAACGTAAATAAAGTCATTAGGCCTAAGATTGAAATCTTCTCTAGATTTTAAATTCAAATCAATTTCAATGAACTCTCTTGAGCCATTATCATCTCGTCTAGATATAACGCTAAAAGGCAGATAAGTTTTATCGGTTAAGTCATTTTCATCGATAAAATCTGAAATTTTAGAATTTTCAATGAAAGAATAAACTCCTCTATTGCTCAAAAAGCCTTCTAAACGGATATTATTAGAAAGCTTTCCTGATAAATCATGAATAAAAATTTCATCAGAATCTTTTAATTTCATAGAATTAATATCTTTCAAAGAGTAATCAGAAAATTTCCTTTCTCCTGAATTATTTAATCTACTTAAGGTAATCTTATTTTTGTCAGCTTTGCTTGATAAGCCAGATGCAAAATTTAAAATATCATTAAAAGTTTCACCTTCTTTGATTTCGTAAATAGCTGGTCTATTAACATTTCCCCAAATTTTGACCCTATTGCCAACAGGATTTACAAGTAACGCATCGCCAGATTGAATTCTTAAGTCATTTGAAGTATTTGCATTAATTAGTAACTCATACATATCTAAAGAACCTATTTCTTTATTTGCTCTTTTTAAAGAAATATTTCTCAAAGAACCATTTTCGGTTGGGCCTCTAGTATTAAATAGGATGCTTGAAATTGAGGATAATGGAGAAAAATTATAAGACCCCGGTCTTTTTGAATTACCTAATACAAAAACCTGAATTGTTCTAAGTCTACTTAAGGAAATTTCGACTTCTGTTCCAATTAGCGAAGCCTGAGTAATATTTTTTAGTTTTTCTGAAGCTTCATCAAAGGTTAGCCCGCTGAAAGATATAGTTCCTAACTCTCTTAAAAATAAATTACCTTCACGATTTATTGAAGCTTTTTTGATAGCCTGAATACTTCCAGAAAAACTTATAGTTAGTTCGTCACCAGGCCCTAAGACGTATTCTCTAGGAGCTGCAATGATACCGGAAGAATCAAATGAAGTTTCTATATCAAA